>JGI24740J21852_10000276_pt1 | contig 21775 bp, 18 predicted proteins | sample KBSCornC6_FD_21852 | JGI IMG/M metagenome (IMG submission 21852) | reverse complement strand
GGCGCATGAGACGCGCTTTCCCAGGCTTCGCAGCCGCCCCCGGCATGGCGCTGGGACGCGTGCGACTCGAGCAGCCCGCGCGTTTCAGCATCGACAACACACCGCTGCCGGATTCCGAAATCGAAAGCGAAGTCGCGCGCCTTGAACGCGCCTTCGCCGTCGCACGCGAGGATATGGCCGAGCTGCGCCGCAAATTGCACGGCGCGCTGGCGCGCGAGGTTGGCGAGTTCATCGACGCGCACGCGCAGTTGCTGGACGATCCGGATCTGATCGAAGGCCTGCGTGCGATGATCCGCAAGGGCCATTACCGCGCCGCGGCTGCGCTCAAGGCACAGCGCGACCGGCTGGTCGCGGTGTTCGACAACATGGACGATCCCTACCTGCGCAGCCGCGGCGAAGACGTCGATCACGTCATCGCGCGCGTGCAAGGTGCGTTGGCGCGCCAGTCGAGCAGCGAGGAAAAGAAACTCGCGACACGCGTGGGCGAAATCCTCGTGACCGAAAGCATCGCGCCCGGCGAACTGGCGCACATGGCAAGCCACGGCATCCTCGCGGTCGTGGCGGGCTCCGGCAGCCAGTATTCGCACAGCGCGATCCTCGCGCGCAGCCTGCACCTGCCGATGCTGGTCAACACCGACGGCGTGCTCGAAGACCTGCGCGATGGCGATCTGGTGCTGGTCGATGCGGTGCGCGGCGAGGTCATCGTGCACCCGGCCGCGCAGGACCTCGCCCAATATCGCAACTGGCAACGCGACGCCCTGCGCGAAGGCCAACGGCTGGCGCAACTCGCAAGCGCCGAAACCCGCACCCGCGACGGCCACAAGTTGCGCCTGTACGCCAACGCGGAGCGTCCCGAAGACATCGAAAGCGCACGCAATCTTGGCGTCGCCGGCATCGGCCTGTATCGCACTGAATTCCTGTTCCTCACCCACGGCGGACTGCCCAGCGAGGACGAACAGTTCCACGCGTATCGCGACGCGGTCTTGGGTGCCGGCGGCCTGCCGGTCACCATCCGCACCCTGGACCTCGGTGCCGACAAGGCCGACGCCGCCGGGCTGGTGATGACCGCGGAGCCCAATCCTGCGCTGGGCATACGCGGCGTGCGCTTGTCGTTGCGCCATCCGGATGTGTTCGTGACACAGCTGCGCGCGATCCTGCGTGCCGGTTGCTATGGCCCGCTGCGCATCCTGGTGCCCATGGTCACGGAAGTCGCGGAACTTGTCGAAGTGCGGCGCCTGCTGCAGGAATGCGCGCGCGACCTGCGCACCGCCGGCCACGAAATCCCCGATCAATTCGAATTGGGCGCGATGGTTGAGGTGCCGGCCGCCGCGCTCAACGTGCGCGCGTTGCTGCAGGTCGCGGATTTCCTCGCCATCGGCAGCAACGATCTGACCCAATACGTGCTCGCCGCCGACCGCAACAATGACCAGCTCGGCAAGCTGTACCAGCCGGCGCATCCCGCCGTGCTGCGCATGCTGGCGCATGTGATCGGCCGCGCACGCATGGCAGGCAAACCCGTTTGCCTGTGTGGCGAAATCGCGGGCGACCCCGCCTTTGCGTGCGTATTGGTCGCACTCGGCCTCGAGGATTTCAGCATGCTGCCCGACAGCATCCTCGCCCAGCGCGATGCGTTGTCGCGCTGCGAACGAAAAGCGTTGCGTGCGCTGGCGCCGAAGCTGTTGCGCGCGCGCGACCGGGATGAAGTCGCGGCGCTGCTGCNGGACGCGCAAAGCGTTTGATCCGGACGGGTCCTGACCTGACGCCTCGTTCAGGCATCGCGCTTATCATCGGGGCACGCATCGACCACAGGGAGACACCCATGCCACGCCGATTGCTGTGTGCAGCCATCGCCGCACTGCTCGCCGCGCCTGTCGCATTCGCCGCCGGCAATACCCGCCTGACGATTTATTCCGCCGACAACGACGCGCTGTTTTCGGGCAGCAGCCAGGGCACCCAGGATGTCGGCCACGCGCTGGTGCACGAACAGCGTTCGCTCGGCGTCACGGCAGGCAATCACGAAATCCGCATCGGCGGCCTGCCCGCGACGATCGATCCGGAAGCGGTCGCCGTCGGTTTCGGTCCAGGTTCCGCCGTGAGCGTGCTCGGGCAGCGCGTAATGCTGGCCAACGCCAGCACGAACGGCGCGCTGGACGGCGCGATCGGCAGCCAGGTCAGCGTACAGACCGGCGGCATCCCGGTCGCCACCGGCGGCGGATTCAACGGCGAACTGCTCGGCGCATCGGACAACGGCGTGCTGATTCGTACTTCCGACGGCAAGGTGCATCTCGTCCACCAGTACCAGTCTGTGACATTGCCGGCCGATTCCGTGTCCGGCGGCAGCAGCGTGTTGCTGGATGTCAACGCGAAATCCACGGGCAGCCGCGATGCGCTGTTGACCTACACCACGTCGGGACTCGGCTGGCGCGCCGCCTACACCGCCACCCTGGAAGGCGACAGCGCATGCCGCATGCAATTCAAGCCGCAGGCGAGCATCGCCAATCGCAGCGGACGCGATTACGCCGGCGCGAGCATCCAGCTGGTCGCCGGCCAGCCCAACCTCGGCAACCGCGGCGTGCGGATGTACAGCATGGCCAAGGCACCCACACCGATGGCCGCCGAGGCCGCGATGCCCGCGCAGGCCTCGCTCGGCGACTACCGCAGCTTCACCCTCGCCGGCGCAGTCAATCTTCCGGACGGCACCGTCACGCTGACGCCGCTGTACCCGGCGCAGGCGCTGCCCTGCGCGCGCGAGTACGTCATCGACAACGGCAATGCATACTTCCCGCCCAAGCCGAACACTAACGACTACGGCGCGCAGGATTACCAGGATCGGCCAATCGCGAGCACGCTGGCGTTCACGGCACCCGATGCCCTGCCCGCCGGTACGCTGCGCGCGTGGATCGCGGATCGCGATGGCGCGCCCACGTTGCTCGGTGAAGGCAACGTCGCGGACACGCCGAAGGGCCAGCGCGTGTCGGTGCAACTCGGCGAGAGTTTCGATCTGCGTGCAACCCGCGAGCGCACCGAATTCCACGTCGATGCCAGGGCGCACACGATGACGGAGGCCTACAGGATCAAGCTCACGAACGGCGGCGATGCAGCGCGCACGGTCACAGTGCGCGAACACCCGAACCGCTGGCGCGAGTGGACCCTCACGTCGTCCAGCATCAAGCCGTCGAAGCAGACACCGCAGGTGCTTGAATTCAAGGTGCCGGTGCCGGTGCATGGGGACGCCACGCTCACCTACACCGTGCGCTACAACTGGACCACCCAGGATTTGTGACGACTCGGGANTCGGGANTCGGGACTCGGGANTCGGGANTCGGGATTCGGGANTCGGGACTCGGGACTCGGGACTCGGGACAGAATCTCATCCGGCGTCATCCCGGCTTGCGCCGGAATGACGAACAAGACGGAGCATCCATGCTCGACATCATCGAACACGACCACGGCATCCGCGAGTTCCGGCTCGCGCGTCCCCCCGTCAACGCACTCAACCCCGCGCTGATCACGACATTGAAGCAAGCGGTGGAACGCGCGCCCGCGAATGGCGCCACCGCGTTGCTCCTGTCGGGATCGCCGGGATTGTTCTCGGCGGGACTCGACATCCCTGCCCTGCTGCAACTCGACCGCAATGCGATGCACGCATTCTGGCGCGACTTCTTCGGCCTGTGCGCAGCACTGGCACGCTCGCCGGTGCCCATCGCGGCCGCGGTTACCGGCCACAGCCCCGCGGGCGGCGCCGTATTGGCAATCTTCTGCGATTACCGCGTGATGGCGCGCGGCGAATACAAGATCGGCCTCAACGAAGTGCAGGTCGGCCTGACGGTGCCGGACTGCATCCAGGCGGCGCTGCGCCGGCTGGTCGGACCGTATCGTGCCGAGCGCCTGCTCATCCAGGGCACGATGCTGGACGCCGATGACGCGCTTGCCGCGGGCATGGTAGACGAATTGACCGACGTCGATCATGTCGTCACGCGTACGCTCGCATGGCTGGAGCCGTTGCTGCGCCTGCCGCGCCAGGCGATGCTGGCCACGCGTGCCCTCGCGCGTTCCGACCTCGCGCGCCTGTTCGACGACCCCGACCCGCTGCCGGTCGACGCCTTCCTCGACAGCTGGTTCGCACCCGAAGCACAAACGACTTTGCACGCGCTGGTGGAGCGTTTGCGCAGCAAGCGATCGGCGGGGGATTGAGCAGCGCGGGCAGCCTTCCATCAGTCGCAAGAAGGCGAGCCCGCTTTCTGGTTCAACCGAATTGAACCGACAACATCGAGATCGATCCGCCGTCCATTCCGTCGGCTGGAAAGCTCACGGCATCGTCTTTGGCGCTGGCGCCGAGCACGTACAGCAGCGGCAGGTAATGCTCGGGCGTCGGAACCGACAATTCCGCATCCGGTCCGAATGAAGTGTAGTCCACCAGGGGTTGGTAATCGCGCTGCAGGACGAGATCGCGTACGGCGGTTTCGAACCGCACGGCCCAGTCGAACGGTTGCGCCGGGTGCCGGCCCCATGCGTAGGCATGCAGGTTGTGCACGATGTTGCCGCTGCCGAAGATCAGCACGCCTTCGTCGCGCAAGGGCGCCAACCGCCCTCCCAATTTGTGGTGGAAATCGGAAGCTTGGGTTTCATCGATGCTCAATTGCACCACCGGCACGTCGGCATCGGGAAAGATGTGGCGCAACACCGACCACGTGCCGTGGTCCAGCCCCCATGAAACATCGGCGCGGACCGGCATGGGCGCAAGCAGTTCGCGCAGCCGCTGCACAAGCGCGGCATCGCCGGGCGCGGGATATTGCACTTCGAACAGCTCGCGCGGAAAGCCGCCGAAATCGTGGATGGTGCGCGGGTGCGCCATCGCGGTCGCTGCGGTTCCCGGAAGGTACCAGTGCGCGGAAATGGAAAGCACCACGCGCGGCCTGGGCAACTGCCGCCCGAGCCCGGACCACGCGCGCGACCACACCGAATCCTGCACCGCATTCATCGGGTTGCCGTGGCCGACGAACAGGGTTGGCATGCGTGTCGTCATGCTTCCTCTCCAGATTTGCGTGCACGGGGAAGGTGCCAGCCATGCCGGATCGCCAGGTACCGAAGCGCAAAACACGCGAGCCCGCCGACTACCGTCGTGGCCACGGCGTTGACGTTCAACAGGTGGCCGCCCACCACGATTGCCGCGCCAACCAGCGCGGCCAGTGCATAAAGATCGGAGCGCAGCACGGTCGGGATCTGCATCACCAGCACGTCGCGCAACATGCCGCCGCCGATGCCCGTCAGCATGCCAAGCAATGCCGCCATCACCGGGTTGATGCCGTGCAACAAGGCCTTTTCCGCACCTGCCACCGCGAAGAACGCCAGCCCCACCGCGTCGAACCACAGCACCGCGTTGTTGTGCCGCGGCACTGCCGGATCGCGGAAGAACACGATCAACCCGGCAAGGAGGGATACGCCGAGGTAGTTCAAGCTGGAAATGGCCGCGGGCGGAACTGCGCCGATCAGCAGGTCGCGCGTGATGCCGCCGACGTTGCCGGCCGTGAATGCCAGCACCATCACGCCGAAGATGTCCAGGCGATATTTCACGGCGGCCACCGCGCCGCTGATCGCGAACACGAAGGTGCCGCCGAGATCCAGCACCATAACCAGGATGTGGTTCATGGATGAACGCCCTTTGCTGGCCACGCCGGACTATACGCCCACATGGCGCACCGCCCGACGCGTGATCGCATCATTTCGCCAACCACGTCCGCGCGGCGACCACCAGCGCTTCGACACCGGTCTCGAGTGTCGGATGGATCACCGGCAGGAAGCGAGGATTGTGATTCGTCGGCAGATCGTTGATGCGGTTCGCTGCTTTCGCCTTGGCGTAAACATCCGGATCGGTGCCCCCCACGAACCAGAACACCGACGGCACGCCCCACTCGGAACCGAATGACCCGAAATCCTCGCTCGCCGAGGCCGGCCCGGTTTCGTGCACGCGTTCGGGCGAAAAGTATTCGCGGAAAGCTTCCGCGACGCGCTTGCTCGCGCCGGCATCGTTGACGGCCAGCGGGTAATGATCCAGCGGCGTGATCTCCGGCTTCCTCGGCGCGCCCGACGCCTCGGCTTCGGCGTTGACGATGCGCTCGATCGCGGCCAGCACCCGCTTGCGCACGCCCTCGTCGAACGTGCGCACGTTGAGCTTGATGATGGCTTCGTCGGGAATCACGTTTTCCTTGGTGCCGGCCTGCAGCGCGCCGACCGTGACCACGGCCGATTCCGCCGCCGCCACTTCGCGCGACACGATCGTCTGCAATCGCAACACGACCGCCGCGGCCATCACCACCGGATCGATGCTGGCCTGCGGCATCGAACCGTGCGCGCCGCGCCCGAACAGGCGAATCTGCAGACTGTCGGCCGCGGAGGTGATGGCGCCGCTGCGCCCGCCCAGCACGCCGGCCGGCCCGACCATCACGTGCTGGCCGAGCACCACATCCGGCTTCGGAAAACGCTTGAACAAGCCGTCGTCGATCATGGCCTGCGCGCCCGCGGCGGTTTCTTCCGCAGGCTGGAACACCGCCATCAAGGTTCCACGCCACGCCTCGCGCGCCTGCGCCATCAGCGCGGTCGCCCCGGCCAGCCAGGTGACATGCATGTCATGCCCGCAGGCGTGCATCACCGGCACCGCTTTCCCGTCCGGATCGGTGGCCTGCAGCTTGCTCGCATATGCCACGCCGGTGGCTTCCTCGACCGGCAACGCATCCATGTCGGCGCGCAACATCACGGTCGGGCCGTCGCCGTTTCGCAGCAGTCCCACGACTCCGGTGTTGCCAACGCCGGTCGCCACTTCGAACCCGGCCGCACGCAGCCGATCGGCTGCCAAAGCCGCGGTGCGCGTTTCCTGCATCGACAATTCCGGATGCGCGTGCACATCCTTGTAAAGCGCTTCCAGGTCCGGAAGCGCAGCGTCGAGATTCGACAAGACCGGATCCGATGCTTTGGTTGTCGCAGTATTCATTGCCGCTTTCCTCCACACGAGGGATGAGGATCCAGCGCACGCCGGTGTTGCGCAACGCAGATATGCAAGCAGGAAACTTTACTCCCATGCAGGCCGCATCGTCAGGGTGTGCACGCCGCCGGCGCCGATCGCCGCACCTGCCGTGTAGACTCGAAATCCGAATGGGCATCGCGGCGTCGCCGCGGATCCCGAAGCATTGGCCTGGACCGTCTGCATGATGCCGTACGGCTGGATCTCAACCGCCATCCTGCTGCTGCCGTTCGCGGCCGCGCTGGTCACGCCGCTGATCGGGCGCGGCAACCGCAAGCGGACGACGTGGCTGATGACCGGCACCGCCGGCGTCTGCCTGATCCTTTCGGCGCTGCTGTTCCCCGCCATCGCCGAGGGCGAGGTGCTGCGCCAGTCGTTCGCATGGGCGCCGGGGCTGGGGCTGGACCTCACGTTGCGCGTCGACGGTCTGACGTGGCTGTTTCTGATCCTGGTCAGCGGCATCGGCCTTCTGNTCGGCATCTACGCGACCTATTACATGCCGCGCGAGTACCCGCTGGTGCGGTTCTACTCGCTGCTGCTGGGCTTCATGGGCGCGATGCTGGGCATCGTGCTGTCCGGCAACGTGATCCAACTGGTGTTCTTCTGGGAACTGACCAGCCTGTTCTCGTTCCTGCTGATCGGCTACTGGCACCATGGCAAGTCGGCGCGCGACGCTGCGCGCACGGCGCTGATCGTCACGGTCACGGGCGGGTTGTGCCTGCTGGCCGGCGTGCTGGTGCTGGCGCACATCGCGGGCAGCTACGACCTCGACGCCATCCTCGCCGCGGGCGACCTCATCCGCGATAGCCCGCTGTACCTGCCGGCGTTGCTGTTGGTCCTGCTCGGCGCGTTCACCAAGAGCGCGCAGGTGCCGTTCCACTTCTGGCTCCCGCAGGCCATGTCGGCGCCCACGCCGGTCTCGGCGTACCTGCATTCGGCGACGATGGTCAAGGCCGGCGTGTTCCTGTTGCTGCGCTTCTGGCCGGTGCTGGCCGGAACCGAGCAGTGGTTCTGGATCGTGGGNGGNGTCGGTTTGACGACGATGCTGGTGGGCGCCTGGGCCGCGACGTTCCAGCACGACATGAAAGCGGTGCTGGCGTATTCCACCATCAGCCACCTCGGCCTGATCACGATGCTGACCGGCCTCGGCAGCACGCTGGGCGTGGTGGCGGCGATCTTCCACACCATCAATCACGCCACCTTCAAGGCGTCGTGGTTCATGGCCGCGGGCGCGGTGGACCACGAAGCCGGCACGCGCGATCTGCGGCGGCTGGGCGGCTTGCGCCACGTAATGCCGATCACCGCGACGCTGGCGGTGATTGCCGGCGCGGCGATGGCGGGCGTGCCACTGCTCAACGGATTCCTGTCCAAGGAAATGTTTTTTGCGGTGGCGCTGGGCGCCAACCACGGCCTGGCGCTGGACACCCTGACGGTGCTGGTCGCGGTGGCCGCGGCGGCGCTCGGCGTGACCTATTCGCTGCGGCTGGTGGGCGGCGCCTTCTTCGGGCCGCTGCGGCACGACTTTCCGCGCACGCCGCACGAGCCGCCGCGCTGGATGCGCTTCCCGATCGGGATATTGGCGCTGGCGTGTCTTGCCGTCGGCATTTTCCCGGCATGGGTTGTCGGTCCGCTCCTGCGTGCGGCCGCGCTCTCGGTGCTGGGATCGCAACTGCCCATCTACAACCTTGCGATCTGGCATGGCCTGACGATGCCGATGTTGATGAGCGTGATCGCGTTCGTCGCCGGATGCGCGTTGTATGTCTCGGCGCGACGGCGCATCGCTGCACGCGACAGCACGCCACTGATCGGCTGGATCCGTGCCATGGGCTGGTTCGAACGCCTGCTTGCGTTCCTGACGACCACCCTGCCCGAACTGCTCGCGAAGGTCTTTCCGGGCCGGAAGCTGCAGGTGCAACTGTTGCTGGTGGTGTTGCTGGCGGGCATCTTCGGACTCCTGGCAGTGCAACCGCTACCGATGCCCATCGCAACGAACGGCATGCACGTCGACCCCGCATTCGCACTGCTGTGGCTGCTCGGCGTCGCCTGTGCGATCGGCGCGGCTGCCCAGGCCAAGTTCCATCGCATGGCGGCGTTGATCCTCACGGGCGGAACAGGTCTTGTGGTGTGCATCACCTTCGCGTGGCTGTCGGCGCCGGATCTCGCGGTCACGCAACTGGTCGTTGAATCGATCACGGCCGTGTTGCTGCTGCTGGGACTGCGCTGGTTGCCGAAGCGCATCCCGGGACTGTCGCCGCTCAGTCCCAGCGCACGCTACCACCGCATCCGCGACGCGATCATCGCGATCGGCGCCGGGGTGGGCCTCGCCATCCTCGCGTACACGGTGATGCTTCACCTGGTCGCCGACTCGGCGTCGCGCTTCTTCCTGGAGCAGGCGCTGCCGGACGGCGGCGGCCGCAATGTCGTCAACGTGATCCTGGTGGACTTNCGCGCACTGGATACGCTCGGCGAGATTACCGTGCTGGCGATCGTGGCATTGGCGGTGTTCGCGCTGNTGTGGCGATTCCGGCCGGCGACCGAGAGCATCGGCTCGCCTCGCAAACGCGATGTCGCGGCCGCACAGGGTGAAGCCCACGCCGGCCGTCAGCGAGCCGCGTTGGCTGATCAACTGGCGATCCCCGCACTGCTGATCCTGCTGGTCGCGCCGGTGATCGTGCTGTTCGCGCTGCACCTGTTCCTGCGCGGACACGACCTGCCCGGCGGCGGATTCGTTGCCGGCATTACCGTGACGATGGCGCTGATCGTGTTGTACATGGCCGGCGGTGCGCGCTGGGTGGAAGCGCGGCTCAAGGTTGCGCCGGCGCGCTGGATCGGCGCGGGACTGCTGCTGGCGATCGCCACGGGCCTGGCCGCGGTCATGCTGGGCGATCCGTTCCTGACCTCGTACCACGGACACTGGACCGTGCCGGTACTCGGCAACGTTCCGTTCAACAGCGCCATGCTGTTCGACCTCGGCGTGTTCGCCGTCGTGTCCGGCGCCAGCGCACTGATGCTGGTGGTGCTGGCGCACCAGTCGTTGCGACGCGTGATCCATGCGCCCGAGACGCCACGCGACACCGATGAGGCGGTGTCCTGATGGAGGCCGTGCTTGCCATCGCGATCGGCGCCCTCGCGGGATCGGGCGTGTGGCTGCTGCTGCGTCCGCGCACCTTCCAGGTGATCATCGGCCTGACGCTGATTTCCTATGCGGTCAACCTCTTCATCTTCTCGATCGGTGGTCTTCGCGTTGGCGCCGATCCGGTGCTCGGCGCCGCCACCGATCCTTCGCGCTACTCCGATCCGCTGCCGCAGGCGCTGGTGCTGACGGCGATCGTCATCGGCTTCGCCACCACGGCGTTGTTCCTGGTGGTGTTGCTGACGTCGCGCGGCCTCGCCGGCAACGACCACGTCGATGGCGAGGACGGCACGCCATGAACGGGGCGCTCGCGATCGCACCGATCCTGATCCCGCTCATCGTCGCGGCGATCCAGGTATCGCTCGGCATCCGCTTCAGGCGCCTGCGCACCAGCTTGAGTTTCCTGTCGTGCCTCGCGCTGGTGGCGGTCGCCGCCATGTTGATGATGTCGGCATCGAGCGGCGAAGGCACGACGCTGGTGTACAACCTCGGCGATTGGCCCGCCCGGTTCGCAATCGTGCTGGTGGTGGATCGGTTGTCGGCGCTGATGCTGCTGCTCACCGCGGTGCTGGCGCTCGCGGTGATGCCATACGCGCTGGGCCGCTGGCAGCGCATGGGCCCGCATTTCCAGCCGCTCGTGCAGCTGTTGCTGGTGGGCTACAACGGCGCGTTCCTGACCGGCGACCTGTTCAACCTGTTCGTGTTTTTTGAAGTGTTGCTGGCCGCGTCCTACGGTTTGGCGCTGCACGGTTCCGGTGCGCGCCGGGTCGGTGCCGGCCTGCACTACATCGCGATCAACCTGACGGCTTCGATGTTGTTCCTGATCGGCGTCGGCCTGATCTTCGGTGTCACCGGCACCTTGAACATGGCGGTGCTGGCGCATTTGATTCCCGGCCTCACCGGCACGCCGCGCGCGCTGATGCACGCGGGCGCGGCGTTGCTGGGACTGACCTTCCTGATCAAGGCGGCGGTCTGGCCGGTGGGCTTCTGGCTGCCGCGCACGTACTCGGCTGCGATTCCGCCGGTCGCGGCGCTGTTCGCGGCGATGACCAAGCTGGGCATCTACGTGATCCTGCGCCTCAGCCTGCTGCTGTTCGGCGTCGATGCCGGCGCCGCATCGGCACACTTCGGTAGCGATTGGCTGCTGTGGCTCGGCATCATCACGCTGGCCGTCGGCAGCATCGGCATGCTGGGCGCGCGCGAGCTGGGCAAGCTCGCCGCATACTGCGTGCTGGTGTCCTCGGGCACGCTGCTGGGCGCGGTCGCGCTGCATAGTCCGGGCGTGACCGCGGGCGCACTGGCCTACCTCGTGATTTCCGTGCTCGGGATCGCCGCGTTCTTCCTGCTGGTCGGCTTGGTCGTGCCGCGCGAGGTTCCCGAAGGCACGGCACAACTGGAGCCTTACGATCCCGCCGTCGACGCGTTGTTCGCCGCCGAAGACGAGCGGCGGGTGACAAGCCCGTCGCCCGTCGTGATCCTCGCCGTGTGTTTCCTCGCCTGCGGGTTGCTGCTGGCGGGACTGCCGCCGCTGTCGGGGTTCCTCGCGAAGTTCGCCCTGCTGGCGCCGATGCTGGGGCACGGCACGGGCGCCACCCTGCTGTTTGCGCTGACGATCGCCGCGGGGCTGTGCACGATGATCGCGATGGCGCGCGCCGGCATCCAGATTTTCTGGGCCGACTCGGACCGGGAATTCCCGCATGTCGAGCCGGGCGAGACGGTTTCCGTTGTTTCGCTGCTGGGCATCTGCCTCGTGCTCACCCTTGTTGTCGCGGCGCCATGGAATTACCTGTCGGCAACCGCACGCCAGATCCACGCGCCCGAGCATTACATCCAAGCGGTGATGGGCCAGGCCACGGGAACCCGGCCATGACGCGCTGGCTGCCGCACCCGTGGTTCGCGCTGTGGCTGCTGGTCGCGTGGCTGTTGTTGCAGCAAAGCCTCGCCGCGCCGACGATCGTGCTCGGCATCGTACTGGCGCTCGCACTGTCCTGGGCCCTCGGCAAGCTGCACCCCCCGCGGGTGCGCGTGCGCAGCCTCGGAATCTTGCTGGTGCTGCTCGTGCGGGTGTTCGGCGACATCGTACGCTCCAACGTTGCGGTGGCGAAGATCATCGTCTCGCCCCGGCCGCGCTACACCTCCGGATTCGTCACGATCCCGCTCGAAATGACGAGCCCGTACGCGCTGGCGCTGCTGGCCTGCATCATCACCGCGACGCCGGGCACGATCTGGGTCAGCCATGATTCCGGGCGCCGCGTGCTGGTGATCCACGTGCTCGACCTTGTCGACGAATCCACCTGGGTCGCCAACATCAAGCGGCGCTACGAACGGCCACTGCTGCGGATTTTCCGATGACCTCCAGCCTCGCGACCGCCGCCGTCCTCGCCGCCCAGTTCCTGCTGTTGCTGGGCATGGGCATGGCCATCGTCCGGATGGTGCGCGGCCCGCGCGCGCAGGACCGGGTGCTGGCGCTGGACGCGCTGTACATCGACGGCATGCTGCTGCTTTTCACCATCGGCATCCGCACCGGCAGCATCCTGTATGTCGAAGCCGGATTGATCATCGCGTTGCTCGGCTTCGCGTCCACCGCCGCGTTCGCCAAGTTCCTGCTGCGCGGCGAGGTGATCGAATGAACACGCTCGCGATGGTGCCTTCGTGGGCCGCGCTGGTGATCGGCCTACTGATGTTCGCCGGCGCGCTGCTGGCGTGCATCGGTTCGGCGGGCCTGCTGCGCCTCGCCACGTTCTACCGCCGCGTGCATGCACCGACGCTCGGCACCACGCTCGGCATGTACCTGATGCTGGCCGGAACCATCGTGTTCTTCTGGGCGGGCGAAGGCCGGCCGGCGTTGCACGTCATCCTGATCGGCGTGTGCGTGAGCATCACCACGCCGATCTCCCTGATGCTGCTGGTGCGCGCCGCGCTGGAACGCGACCGGCGCGAAGGCACGGCGGGCGTCCCGGCGACCGATCCGTCCGTCACTGAAGCGGATGAAATCGAGTCGAATCGCTGACGACAAACGCAGTTGCGACCGCGCTTGATGTGCGTCATGGGCGGAGCGCGTGTACCGCCGCCACGCACACGCAACGTCGACGTTCATTCGGCCAACATCGTTCGCCGTGCATCCGGCAACCTGCGGCCTGGCGGCCAAGGTGCATCGTGAAAATTTTCAGTGTCCGCCCGCCGAGCCGCCGCCACGCGTGATGAACGGCGGCTTGGCCAGCCACACCACGGCGATCAGCAGGAAGAAACCGATGGCCAGCCCATCCATGATCTGGTTGAAGGAAATCTGCATGCCCTGTTGGGTGATGACCCGGTTGATCCCCACCGCATAGTGCTGCAATTGCCCACCCGTGGCGGCGACGTTTTGGCGCACCTCGGCACTGAAAGAGTTGATGTGCTGGGCAAGCGTGGCATGGCTGACCACGCCACCGCGCGTCCAGAGATAGGTGACGATGGACACGGCGAAGCTGGCGCCCACCGTGCGCAGGAAAGTGGCCGAACCGGAACCTTCCGCGATCTCCTGCCCTTCCAGGTCCGACAACAGGATCGTCAGGATCGGCATGAAGAACAACGCGATGCCCAGGCCCAGCATCAATTCGGTCAACGCCACCGACCAGAAATCGACATCGGTGTTGAAGCTGCCGAAACGGAGACACACCACTCCCATTACCGCGAACGAGAACGCCGTCAACCAGCGCATGTCGAACTTCTGCGCATATTTGCCGACCCAGAACGTCAACAGGACAGGGATCACGCCCACCGGCGCGGCCGCCAGGCCCGACCACAACGCCGTGTAGCCAATCACGTTCTGAAGCCACAGCGGCAGCAACAGCGCGATCGAGAAGAACAGCGCGTACGCCAGCACCAGCGCCAGCGTGCCCGCGGCGAAATTGCGATGCCGGAACAGGCGCAAATCGACCAGCGGCTCATCGTCGGTCAGTTCCCAGATCACCCACACGGCAAGCGAGATCGTCGCAATGATCGCCAGCGTGATGATGGTCGTGGAATGGAACCAGTCGAGCTCGTTGCCTTTGTCCAGCAGTATCTGCAGCGAGCCCACGCCAAGGATCAACGTGACCAGTCCCACCCAGTCGATGCGCGCGCGACGCAACTGTTCGATCCGCTTGCCCATCTGTATCACGACGACGCCGCCCGCGAAGATTCCGATCGGGATGTTGATGAAGAAGATCCAGCGCCACGAGTAGGAATCGGTGATCCAGCCGCCCGCCACCGGCCCGACGATCGGCGCCACCACCGTGATCATCGCGATGATCGCCAGCGCCATGCCGCGTTTCTCGCGCGGGTAGATCGACACCATCAGGCTTTGCGTGATCGGGTACATCGGTCCGCACACGGCGCCTTGGAGCGCGCGGAACATCACCAGCATCGACAGGCTGGTGGCGAGACCGCAGCACAGCGAGAACAGCGAGAACAGCAGCACCGCCCACACGAACACCTTCACCTCGCCGAAGCGCCGCGACAGGAAGCCCGTCATCGGCAACGTGATCGCCTGCGCCACGGTGAACGAGGTGATCACCCAGGTGGACTGGTCCTGGCTCGCACCGAGGTTGCCGGCGATGGTCGGCAACGACACGTTGGCGATGGTCATGTCCAGGACCTGCATGAAGGTGCCGAGCGACAAACCGATCGTTGCCAGCGACAAGCTGGCGGGACGGAATTCGCCGAAGGATTGGGTAGCGGTGGCAGCGTTTGAAGCCATGGGATTCCGGAAAACCGTTGTGACTCAGTCGAAGCAGCTGTTGGCGAAAAGTCAGGCCAGGGATGGACGAAGCAGCGATCGGGGATGATCGCAAAAACTAATGCCCACCCGCCGCGGCCGTCGAGGTGCCGGATTTGATGAATGGCGGTTTGGCCAGCCAGACGACCGCGACCAGGCCGAGGATGATCCAGCCGAAGATGTAGAACAGATTGTTGAAGGAAATCTGCACGGATTGACGGGTGATTTCGCCGTTGATCATCGCGGCGAAACGTTGCAGGGTACCGCCGCCAGCCGCCGCGGCCTGCCGCACCCGCGGATCATAGGCATTGACGTGCGCGGCCAGGGTCGCGTGATTGGTGACGCCGCCGCGTTCCCAGAAATAGGTGGTGATCGATGCTGAAAAACTGCCGCCCACCGAACGCACGAAGGTCATCAGGCCGGAACCGGCGGCCACTTCCCTGCCCGACAGATCCGACAACGCGATCGTCAGGATCGGCATGAAGAAGAACGCCACGCCGATGCCCTGCAGGAATTGCGCCATCGCCACATGGTAAAAATCGACATCCGTGTTGAATCCGGCGCGGATGAAACACGTCGCGCCCATCACCACGAACGCGAACGAGGCGAGCCAGCGCAGGTCGAACCTGGTGCCGTACTTGCCCACGAAGAAGGTCAGCAGCACGGGCGCAATGCCGATCGGCGCGGTCGCCAGACCCGACCAGATCGGGGTGTAACCGAGGGTTTCCTGCAGCCACAGCGGCACCAGCAGCCCGATCGCGAAAAACACCGCGTAGGCCAGCACCATGGCCAGCGTGCCGGCAGCGAAATTGCGGTGCCGGAACAACCTCAGATTCACGATCGGTTCGCGGTCGGTCAATTCCCAGATCAGGAAGATGCCGAGCGCGACCACCGCGACGACGGCGAGCACGACGATGAAATTCGACTGGAACCAGTCGAGGTCATTGCCCTTGTCGAGCAGCACCTGCAGCGATCCCACGCCGAGAATCAGCGTGACCAGGCCCACGTAGTCGATGCGCGGCCGTTCGATCACCTCGGGGCGCGCACCCAACTGGGCGGCGATGATCGCACTGACCGCAAGACCGATCGGCACGTTGATGAAGAAGATCCATTCCCACGAATAGTTGTCCGTGATGTAACCGCCCAGCACCGGGCCCGCGATCGGAGCGACCACGGTCACCATCGCCAGGATCGCCAGCGCCATCCCGCGCTTTTCATGCGGGTAGATCGAAACCAGCAGGCTCTGCGTAAGCGGGTACATCGGCCCGGCCACCGCGCCCTGGATCGCGCGGAACATCACCAGCATGGCGAGGCTGTTTGCAAGGCCGCAACACAACGAGGCGATCGAGAACAGCGCCGTGGCCCACACGAACGTCTTCACCTCGCCGAACCGCCGCGACAGGAATCCGGTCAGCGGCAATGCGATCGCGTTGGCCACGGTGAACGACGTGATGACCCAGACCGACTGATCCTGGCTTGCGCCCAGGTTGCCGGCGATCGTCGGCAGCGAGACGTTGGCGATGGTGAGATCCAGCACCTGCATGAAGGTGCCGAGCGACAACCCGATCGTCGCCAGCGGGAGGCTGGCTGGACGGAATTCACCGAAAGACTGGGTTGCGCTCGCAGCGTTCGAGGCCATGGAATTCCGTTGTGACTCAGTCGAAGCAGCTGTTGGTGGAAGTCAGGCCAGGGATGGCCGTGGTGGAGGTTGGTAAGCGATGGCCGTGATGATCGCGAAAGAATTGAACGAAGCAGCGATCAGGGATGATCGCAAAAATAAAAAGGCGGGCCGACAGGACGGCCCACTCATGGGAGTTGCACGCAGCCCGAAGGCCGCCGCCCGATCACCGCCGCGAGCGTCAGCGCGCCACGGCGGTGCGCGGCGCGCTCGTGTCAGGACCACTGTTCTCGTGGACGATCGTCTGGATCAACTGGTCGGCTTCCGCCTTGCTGCGCGCATACACGTCTGTGCTGAACACCGGGTGCTGCACCGGCTGTTGCGACAACGTCGGTCCGGACTGGTTGCGCAGGTTCACGTCAACGTCCATCGACAGGCCGATGCGCAGCGGATACTTGTCGAGATCTTTCGGATCGATCGAGATGCGCACCGGCAAGCGCTGCACGATCTTGATCCAGTTGCCCGACGCGTTCTGCGCCGGCAGCAGCGAGAACGCGCTGCCGGTGCCGATGCCGAGGCCCACGACTTTTCCGTGGTACTTCACCGATCCGCCGTAGATGTCCGACGTCAACGTCACCGGCTGCCCGATGCGCATGTCCTGCAACTGGGTTTCCTTGAAGTTCGCGTCCACCCAGACCTGGTGCAACGGCACCACCGCCATCAGCGGCGTTCCGGGTTGCACGCGCTGGCCNACCTGCACGGTGCGCTTGGCGACNTANCCCGANACCGGNGCNANCANCGTCATGCGNTNNTCGTTCANCCANGCNGCGCGNACCTTGGCCGCCGCCGCCTTCACGTCGGGNTGNGTCGCGATCCGGGTGTCGGAAACCAGCGCATCGGTGGTGGCGAGTTGCGCCTGGGCTGCGGTCAACGCACTTTCGGCGGTGGTCAAGGCATCGCGCGCGTGCGCGAGCTCCTCGGCCGAAATCGCGCCTGACGCCGCAAGTCCCTTGCGGCGCTGGAAGTCGGCCTGGGCCTGCCGCACCACCGCTTCGCGCACGGCGACGTCGGCCTTCGAGGTGTGCACGGTGCTGTACAGGCCGCGTACCTTGCGCACGGTCTGCGCGAGCGCCGCTTCGGCTTGCGCCAGCGCAACGTCGGCGTCGGCGGGATCCATCTTCACCAGTACCTGGCCTTTGCGCACATAGTCGTTGTCGTCGGCGCCGATGCTGACGACCGTACCTGGCACCTGCGGCGTGATCTGCACCACGTTGCCGTTGACGTACGCATCGTCGGTGCCCTCGTACCAGCGGCCGACCAGGAAGTGATAAAGCGCCCAGATGATCGCGACGACCACGACGACGCCGACCAGGCCGCGCAGCAGCCAGCGGCGCTTGTTCAGGCGTTTGNCCTTGAGCTGGTCGGCGCGTTCGTCGTCGGTAACGGGATTGGGATTGATGGGCGAAGTCATTGTCTGGCCTTGTCCGCGGATGGCGGGGTGGAAGTCATGGTGGCGAGCGCGGGCGCGTCCTTGGCGGGCTCGAAGCCGCCGCCCAGCGCCTCATTCAACGAAGCCCACGCATTGCTGCGCTGGGTCTGCACCGAGGCAAGCTGCTGTTCGGCGGCGATCAATTCCTGGCGCACGCTCAGTGCTTCCAGGAAGTTGCCGACGCCGGCGCGGTAGCGCTGCATCGCAAGCTTGTAGGCGTCCGCGGCGCTGCTGCGCGCGGATTCGGCGTCCGTCACCTGCGCATCCAGCGAACGCACGTCGTCGACTTGCGCCGCGACCTGGTTGATCGCATGGACCAGCGTCTGGTTGTACTGCGCCACCGCGATGTCGCGCGCGGCGTCCTTGCCGGCAAGATTGGCGCGCAATGCGCCGCCCTCGAAGATCGGCAGGCTGATGGCAGGCGAAATCGTGTAGAAACGATTTTGCAGCGAGAACAGATTCATCGTCGACGGCGCGATCAAGCCGGCCAGCGAACTGATGCTGATGTTCGGCAGGAACTTGGTCTTCGCGGCCTTGATGTCCTTGCCCGCGGCTTCCACGCGCCAGCGCGCGGCCACCACATCGGGACGACGACCCAGCAGGTCGGCGGGCAAATCGCTCGGCAGCGCCAGCGCGGGAATCGCGGGCAGCGCGGGGCGTTCGATCGACAGCGCGCGATCCGGCCCCTTGCCCAGCAATGCCGCCAGCACCAGCCCGCTGGTGTGCACCGCATTGTCGGCGGCTTCGAGGTGCGCGCGGTCGCTCGCGGTTTCGCCCTGGATGCGAGCCAGCGAGAACTTGCTGTCGATGCCGTTGGCAACGCGCTTGTTGGTCAGATTCAGGAAATCCTCGGCGCGCTGCAGCTCATCCTGCGCGAGGTCGCGTTGTGCGTGCGCACCGGCAAGCCCGAAGTACGCCTGCACCACGTCGGCCGAAAGTTTCAGGCGCGCGGCCTGCGCGTCGACTTCCGCCGCGCGCGCATTGCCGACCGCGGCCTGCCAGGCGGCGCGCTTGCCGCCCCACAGGTCGATGTCCCATTTGAAACTGAGGTAGCCGTACCGGATCACGCCGAAGTGTCCGGACGCCAGCGGCGGCAGGATCGGCGGAACGCGCGCGCCCGCGATACTCGCGCCACCATTCAGCGTCGGCTTGCGCGCGGCATCGGCGGCACCGGCCGCGGCCAGCGCCGCGCGTGCGCGCGCATCGACCAGCGACATGTCGGGATTGCCGGCGAGCGCTTCGTCCACCAGCTTGTCGAGCTGCGCGTCGCCGATGGCCTTCCACCAGTCCTGGTGCGGCCAGGCGGTGGCGTCCACCTGCACACCGGCAAGACTTTGTTCAGCGTGCAAGCTCGCCGGACTACTGGCGACTGCGGTCGACTGCAGGCCTCCGGTGCTGGCGCAACCAGCCAGCAACGCGGTAGCAAGAACCGCGGCGATGGCAACGCCGCGGCGTGGTGCGATGTTGTGTGGCATGGCGTCGTGGTTTTCGGGAATCAGGCGCCGGCTTCAGACGCCGCTGATGAATGAATGGAAATGTGCCGGAACGAGTGAAGCCATGCACTCCGGAATCGATGCGGGATTGCTTTCTTGATGACGCGTGGACGGTCGGGATTTCGACGGCCGTCCGTCCGCCGTGCTTATCCTGATTCGCGAGTGGCGCGCATGCCTTCCAGTACCCGGCCCAGCACGTCGTGCAACCGCTCGCGCTCGCGGGCCGTGGTGCAGTCGAAGGTGCGGCCGGCCACGGCGTCGCAGTAACCGATCACGCGCTTGCGCAAGGCCTTGCCCTGCGTGGTCAGCTCCAACCGCAAGGCGCGGCGGTCGTCGGGATCGGGCACGCGCTTCAGGTAGCCGCGCTGCTCGAGTTTGTCCAACAAGCGGGTCAGCGCACCGGGATTGTAGTGCAATGCGCGCGCCAACTCGACCGGCGTCATCGGATCCTCGTGCCCCAGCAGCTTGAGCGCGAGGAACTGGGTGAAGTTGAGATTGACGCCCTGCCGCCCCATTTCCTGCTCGACCGCGTACACGAACTCGGCGCGAATGCGTCCGACCAGCCGGCATAGCTGGAACGAGCGGTCGGAAGATTCAGCGTCGCGATTCATGCCGCGGATGATACTGTTCAGGCTTTAATTGTCAAGGCAATTATATTTACGGCAACCATACCCCGACGGGGCACGGGCCCGTTTTTTGAGAGAGAACAACGAGAAACAGAGGTGCACGAGATGAGAACCCTATGGCTTGGACTTGCCATGATGGCCTGCCTTCTGGCCTGCACGACCGCGGTGGCGGCGGGCTTCGACGTCATCGCCGGCCCCAGCGTCACCTCGTCGGAACGCAGCACCGCCGCGGCGTTCGCGAGCGTGTTCGGAGAAAAACCCGCGGATGGCCGCATGCAATTTGAGCCAGTCGGCACGCTCGGCTGGGTGAATTCGCGCTCCACTCGCAATGACGACCTCAACCACGAGGTGCTGCTGGCTGGCGGCGGCGTGCGCATCGTGTCGGCCAACCACCACTGGTTCGTCAGCGAGCAGATTGCCGCGACCAGTACCCGCACCGATGCCCTTTCCAGCCGCTTCGAATTCATGACCAGCGGCGGCTGGCAGGACAGCCATTTCATCCTGATGCTGCGGCACGTCTCCAACGCGCACCTTCTCGGCGGCGGCAAGAACCTGGGCGAAACGATGTTGCTGGCCGGCGTGAAATTCTAATTACCCGTCGCGACGGGTCTCGACGGATCGCTCACCCAACCGCTCCACGACGGCGCGAACAAGCGGGAACCACACAATCCGGCGGCTTCCATCGCCAGCAGGTTGTGGCACGCCGTCACGCCGGAACCGCACATGTGCACGACGTCGTGCGGCGAGCGACCGCCCAGCACGACGTCGAATTCCGCGCGCAGCGCATCTGCGGGTTTGAAGCGGCCATCGGCTGCCAGGTTTTGCGAGAACGGGCGGTTGCGCGCACCTGGAACATGGCCTGCGGCGCGATCGAGTGGTTCGGATTCACCGCGGAAACGTGGCGCGGCACGCGCATCCAGCAACAGCGTTGACGGCTTGCCGCGCAAGGTCTCCAGTTCACCGAAATAGACCACCGCGGCGGGATCGAACGGCAATTCGACCGCGGTCATTTCACGCGGAGTCGCCGCACCATGCTCGACCGGCAGGGATGCCGCAAGCCATGCCTGCCAGCCGCCATCCAGCACGCACGCAGCGATCCCGGCGATCCGCAGCATCCACCACAACCGCGACGCCGCGAGCGCGCCACCGGCATCGTCGTACGCCACCACCCACTGCTCTTTCCGCCAGCCCCAGCGCGACAACGTGCGCGCGAACGCTGTCACATCCGGCAAGGGGTGCCGGCCCAACCCCTCCTTCGACAGATCGGAAAGATCACGATCGAGGCTCGCGTACACCGAGCCAGGAATATGCGCTTCCAGAAAATCGCGCTCGCCCTTCCCGGGGTCAGCCAGCGCGAACCGGCAATCGACGACCAGCACGGATTCCGGCGTCAACGCTGCCAGCGCTTTTGCATCGATCAACACGTCGCGTTCTTTCATTTGATGATCTCCATCCGTCGCATCAAATTCACCAGCATCGCCGCCGTCGCGCCCCAGATGCGCGGCTCGACACCCACGTATTCATGCACCTTCCGCGACGCCCCACCTGCGCGGAATTCGAGCTGCCGCAGGTTGGCGGGGTCGAGCAGGAAGGCGAGCGGTACTTCGAACAACCTGGCCACTTCGTCCGGTTGCGGCACCAGCACGGCGTCGCCTGCCAG
>JGI24740J21852_10000272_pt1 | contig 21850 bp, 25 predicted proteins | sample KBSCornC6_FD_21852 | JGI IMG/M metagenome (IMG submission 21852) | reverse complement strand
TAGACCTCCGCCCGTCGTATGGCAGCCCTGACGTTTATTTCATAAAGTGTTGTTATCGCTCGGACCCAGAGATAGAGAGCCAATGGTTCGATTCCAGTCAAGGCGCCCGTTTACAAGAGCTCGGCCCAAGGGTGGGGCGGCTAATATGCGAGGCTCATCTATAGAGCCGTGTTGTTCGACCGCTCTCGTAGGCTGTTGAGCGCTTCGAAGGTCGCACAACGACGAGGAAGACGCCGAACAAGATGAGAGCCAGGCCGAGAAAGGCAGCCGTTTCCGGACGCTCTCCCAGTAATGTCCACCCCAGTGCGACGCCGACGATGGGATTGACGTAGGCGAAGGTCGAAGCGATCGCCGGATTGAAGGACTTGATCACCTTGATATAGGAGACCAGGCATATCGCCGATCCGAAAACGACCAAAAACAGGAAGGCTGCAATCTGGTGCGTTGTTAAACCGAATTGGGGAAGAAGTGGGACCGCTTGCACTTTGCCGACCGTCGTCAAGATGAGTGCGGCCGATAGCATCTGGATGCCCGCGGCGGTCGTGGGCGCCAGTCGGCCAAGCAATGGCTGCTGCAGGACTGAGCCGAGCGACCACGTCAGGCCGGCAACGCACAGGATCAGGGCGGTCCAGACGGCATAGCCTTGTTCAACGGAAGAAACCTCTGAAGACAGGGCTGGCGGCACGATGACGAAACCCAGCCCGATGATGCCCGCAAACAATCCCAGGATCATGGTGCGCGATGGAAGCGCCCTGTTCATGATGCTGGTGATCAACGTTGTCCAGACGGGGATCATCCCCATTGCCATCACGATGAAGCCGGAGGCGGCGTGAAGCGACGCCAATGTCGCCAGCCCGTTTCCGGAAACCCACATTAGCGCTCCGGTGACGCAACAGGTCAGCAGATCTCGGATTCTGATCTTCGACGGCAGATTGCCCGAGAAAAACGATAAGCCGATCAGCAGAATGCCTGCTATCCACATGCGCCAGGTCTGAAGCTGAAGGGGAGATACTGCGGGCGGGCCGCTCACGCATATCTTGACCGCCAGATAGGTGCTTCCCCACACGAGATAGACAACGGCAAGATGACCGTATCGATGCCAGCTATGTTCTGGCGTAGCTGCAGCGGATACGCTCATAGGCTACTCAATCCACCCGCATGAATATTCGGGCAAGACCTTCCTTGACCGAGGACACGGCATCGGCGACGCTGATGCTGATATGATCGCGCATGATGCGCGCGGCGTGTTCCGCATCGCGGGCTGCCATCGCCCGGGCGATGTCGGTATGTTCCGTATAGGTCGTCGACAGTCTCCGGTGCTTCTCTACTTCGATCTGTCGGACAAAATGGATGCGTGTGTTGATCCCCTCGATCATGCGCGCAAGCTCCGGATTGCCGGACATCTTCGCGATACGCATGTGAAATTCCTCGTCCTTGCTTGTCAGGTCCGCACTGGAAAGGGCGTCCGCGCGAGCGGCTGTCGCCTGCCACCAATCCACAAGAGCTCTGAGTTCCTCATCGCCGGCTCGCTTGATCGCAAGAACCACGGCGCGCTCTTCCAACAGGCACCGCACGTCCGAGAGATTGACGACCTCGTCGACATCGAAGCCCCGGCAGAAGAAGCCGCGGTTCGGCTGGAACGTGATCAGGCCCTCCGTGACAAGACGCTGCAAGGCTTCGCGAATGGGGCTGCGGCTGACATTCATGCGCGCCGCAAGCTCCACCTCATTGATGCGCTCGTTCGGCTTGAAGCGATATTCCATCGCCATGCGCCGGATCTCCTCATAGACCCGCGGCCCGGTCTTGATCGCCTTAGCTTCCAACACGGAATGCTCCTCCTGATCGATATGCTTTTCGTGTTGGATCATTGGGCTAAGCAATCCTTTAAAGTCAACAGGATGAACCGGTGCGTCACTCTGCGACACACCGCATTTGGTCAGATGGCGGCGATCACGGAAATCTCGACCGTGAACTGGGGAGCGGCAAGCTTGGATTCGACGCAGGCCCGTGCTGGCGCTCCGCCGGGGGCGACCCACGCATCCCAGATTTCGTTCATTTCACCAAAGGTAGTGATGTCTGAAAGCCAGATCGATGCGGACAAAAGCCTCGTCTTGTCGGTGCCGGCCTCGGCCAGCAACTCGTCGGTCTTCGCCAGAATATCTTTTGTCTGCTCGCTCACGGAGGCGCCGGGAGCGCGCAGTGCCACCTGCCCGGCGAGAAAGACCATATTTCCATAGGCGACGGCCTGAGACATCCGTTGCGCGGCGCCAATGCGTTGAATAGCAGTCATGTTCGTTCCCTTTATAACTGGTAGGAGACTTCGGAGAGCTGCAGCGGTACGCCGTGCTCGGCCTCGATGATTCCGTCGAGCGGAATGGGTGCAGGCCGGCCGGCGACAAGATCGGCGATGATGGCGGCCGAGCCGTGCGACATCGTCCAGCCGATATGGCCATGCCCGGTGTTTAGCCAGAGATTCTTGAATGTGCGCCGACCAAGAACAGGCAGGTTGTCGGGTGTCATCGGCCGCAATCCGGCCCACATCTCGGCCCGGTCATAGGCGATGCCCTTGGGAAAGAGCTCCTGACTGACTTTCTTCATGAAGGCGAAATCCGAGGGCTTGTGGCTTCGGTCGTAGCCGGCAAATTCGGCGGTCGCGGTCACGCGGATACGGTCTCCCATGGGCGTGATCCCGACAAGATTATGCTCGTCGAGAACCGGCAGCTTGGGGGCGAGATCCGGGTCCGTGACCGGAATGGTCAATGAATATCCCTTGATCGGATAAATCGGCAGATCAAGCCCGATGCTGCGTGCAAGAATTGGACTTTCGGACCCCAGGCACAGAACGTAGATGTCGGCTTTGTGGTCACCCCTGTCCGTCAATACGCGTGTGATGGCATCGCCGGCCTTCTCGAGAGCGGTGATCGTTGTCCCGGTCAGGATTCTACCGCCACGAGCCTGCACCAAGGCGGCAAGGGCACGGGTGAATTTCGCTGAATCGCCCGTCTCGTCGCTGGGGCACAGGATGCCGCCGGCAATCTTTCCCCGCGACGATGCCAGCGCCGGCTCGCGCCGAACGATTTCATCCCCATCGATCACACGGATGTCCTGGCCGTCGGAGGCCAGCAGTTCCATGTTCCTGACGCCTTGATCCAAGGCGGACTGGCTACGATGGAAATAAAGGATACCGCTCGAGGTGCGATCGTATTCAATGCTTTCCTTCGCCACCACCGACTGAAGCACGGCCTGGGAGTGGACGGCAAGGCGATGCTTGAGCAACGTATTGCGCCGCGCCTTTTGCGCCGTGCATTGCATCAGAAACTTCCACGACCAAATCCAGAGATGCGGATCGGCGGACAGTTTGAAGCGTAGCGCCTGATCCTTGAGGTATAACGATTTCAGCAGGGTCATCGGGGCCTTCGGCGACGACCAGACGAAGGAATGGCCAGGTGCGATCATTCCCGCATTTCCAAAGCTTGCTCCCTCGGCCACCCTCTCGGCCCTCTCCAGTACCGTGACGTCGTAGCCGTCCTGCTGAAGTTGATAGGCCGTACTGATGCCGACGACGCCACCGCCCAATATCAAAGCTCTCATTTGCGCCCCTAAATCTGTCGTTTATATTGTCGACAATTACGAAAGACCTCCGTCGATTTGTCAATGTGATTGTTTGTCAAAAGTGACTGGTGTGCGATCGCGCTTAACTTGAGAGAGCTTAATTCTTTCATTTTCGAGAGATCTTCAGCACTTAATAGGCGATATGATCAATTTATAGGCAAGCGTAAAAAATACTCAATCGCACTTGACAGCCATAATTATTGTCGTTTGTATTGTCGACAATCACGAAAGGCTACAACAAAAGGGGAATTGCAATGAAGAAACTGCTGAGTTTTGGTGTTGTGCTGGCCACGCTGGCGGGACCGGCAACCGCGCAGGATATTGTGATTGGCGCCATTCTTCCTCTGTCGGGTGCAAGCGCGACGCAGGGTGAGGATCAGCGCCGCGGAATGGAGCTTGCGGTCGACAAGATCAATGCAGCGGGCGGTGTCTTGGGGCAGCCCTTGAAGATCGTGACCGAGGATTCAGCTGGCAACGCGGTCACCGCGCTGACTGCCGCCAAGAAGCTCGTCACCGTCGACAACGTGCCCGTCGTCCTTGGCGAATTCTCGTCAGGCATCACCATCCCGGTTGCCGACTATCTTCTGCAACAGGGCCGCACCCATATCAACATCGGCAGCTCCAGCATCAAGATCCGCGACCTGGGCAAGGGTTCGTTCAGCGTTATCGGTCTCGACAACGTATCAGGAGCCTTCGGAGCCGAAGACGTCTTCAAGTCCGGCGCGAAAAAGGTTGCGATCATCGCGCCGAACAATGCCTACGGCCAGGGTATCGTTGACGCCTTCTCCACCAAGTTCAAGGAACTCGGTGGAACGGTAACGTCCTCGATCCTCTACACCGAAGGTCAGACCACGTACCGGCCCGAGCTTCAGCAGCTCGAGAAGGGCAAGCCCGACGTCTATGTGTATTCCGCCTACGGTAAGGAATCGGCAACCATCAACCGCGAGTCCTTCGAGCTCGGCCTCAATGAGACGCCCTGGTATGCGCTTTACCTGACGATGTGCACCGCCGACAGCGAGCCGCAATATGTCGAGGGCCAGATCGGCATGGACCTGAACTATATCGGCACCGGCGGTGCGGATTATCACAAGTCCTATACGGCGAAATTTAAGAGCGACTTCACCTCGACCTATAACGGCTTTGCTTATGATGGGGTCATGATGATGGCCGCGGCAATCGACAAGGCGAAGTCTACGGAACCCGCCAAGATCAACGTCGCGCTGGCCGAGATCGGCAAGAATTATCAAGGCGTCACCGGGCCGATCACCTTCGACGACCACAACCAGCGCTCCGCCCAGCCTTACCTGAAGCTCAAGATCGCAGCAGGTAAACCAGTCACCAACTGATCTGAAGCGATATGGCGGCCGATTGTTCGTACGGCCGCCGCATCCGACCTTCTACTTTTGCAAGCGTGACAGGAGTCAAGGATATGGTTCAATTTGTCGTCGATGTTCTGATGCGGGCGAGCGACCTGGTTCTGATCGCGGTCGGAATGAGCGCGATCTACTCCCTGATGAAGTTTCCGAACATTGCGGTGGCACAGTATGCCGCCTCGGGCGCCTTTATCGCCCTGGTTCTGCAAAAGGGCGGGATCCCGATCGTTGTTGCCGCCATCATTGCCGTCCTGTGCGTTGGCATTGCTGCCGTCGCGCTCAACGAGCTTCTCTTCAATCGCATGCTGAAAATCAGTTCGTCGACGGCCATGATCGGATCGCTTGCCGTCAGCATGCTTGCGTCGGCCGTATTTCTGCTGGCCATTGGTCCAAACCCGACCCGCTTCAGCCTGCCAATCACGCGCCCATTCCGGGTCCTCGGTGCACGCATGACCGAGAACCAGCTTACCTCGCTTTCGATCACCACGGCTGCGATCCTCTGCTTTGCCCTTTTGCTCTTCCGCACGGATCTTGGACGATGCATGCGGGCGACCGCCACCAACCGGCTTCTTGCCGAGGCAACAGGGATCGACACGCGGCGCACCAGAAATGCCGTTGTCCTGATCAGCGGCATGCTTGCGGCTCTCGGCGGCATCTGCCTGACCCTGAAGGGTGAGATCAACATTCAAACAGGTCTCGATCTTCTGCTTCCGGTATTTTCAGCAGCTATTCTCGGTGGCCTTGGCAATCCGCTCGGCGCTGCCGCCGGCGCCATCGTCATCGCGCTCGCGGAGACGTTGATCACCGGTATCAATTTCGGTCCTGCATTCGGGCGCGAGCTGCTCTTCATGCCCGCTGCCTATGCCACGGCAGGATCTTTCGTCCTTTTGGTGGTCACATTGATCTGGCGGCCGCGCGGCCTTTTCGTCAGCGAGGTGAAGCGTGTTTGATTTCCTGATCCATGTCACGATCCTTGCCTGCCTCTATAGCCTGGTGGCCCTCAGCCTCAATCTGCAGTCAGGCTTCGGCGGCCTGATGAACTTTGGCCAGATCGCACTCTTCGGCTGTGGTACCTATGGCGCCGGGATCGCCTATAAATACGACCTTGGCTTCGCATCGGGGATCGTCATCGCTGCGGGTTTCGCAGTCTGCGTGGGGTGGGCTTTCGCCGCAATCGGACGCAACCTCCAGGAGGACTACTGGGGCATGGCGACACTCGCGCTTGCCGAGGTCATCCGTATCATCGTCAACAACGAAGGATGGTTCACCGGCGGTGCCCAGGGGATCAGCGCGGTGTCGCCACTATTTCCGAGCCTCGCCGGCCGGATGCAGCAGGTTGCTATTCTCTGGTCGTGCGTCGCATTTCTCGCCGTCGCGTATTTTCTGTGCCGATGGCTCACCGACGGACGTTATGGCCTCGGCCTGAAAGTGAGCCGGGAAGAGCCACAACTGGCCCTTTCGCTAGGCTATGATGTGGCGGCGCTGCGTCGCGAATGCATGATCCTGTCCGGACTGGTGGCCGCCAGTGCGGGCTTCGTCTTTGCCCACTACATCTCGTTCGTGGCACCTGAACAGCTTGTGAGTTCGGAGACGTTCCTGATATGGGCAATGGTCATCATCGGCGGCATTGGAAATCATCGCGGTGCGATTGTCGGCGCATTTCTCCTTCAGTTCATTTTTTCCTTCATTCCCTTTTTCAAGGACCTTGTCGGCCTGCCGACGGAATTCGTCGCGGCGGCACGCCTTGCCATGATTGGCGGCGGGTTGATCGCCTTCATGCTGTGGCGTCAATCCGGCCTCGTCCCCGAAAGGATCGGAGGGACGAAACTTGCCTGAGAACCTTCTCCATATTGCTGACGTTTCGAAATTGTTCGGCGAGAACCAGGTTCTGAGAGGCATCGATATCAAGGTGACGGCGGGCGAAGTTGTTGGCCTTCTTGGGCCGAATGGATGCGGAAAGAGCACCTTGCTCAACGTGATCTCGGGCTTCTCAAGAGCCAGTGCCGGTTCCGTCATCTTCGCGGGCGAGGACATAACCTCGACAGCGGTCGACAGGATCGCACGAAAGGGTCTCGTGCGGACGTTCCAGCTGCCGTCCATGCCACGACGAATGACGGTCGCCGAGGTGTTACAGGCCGGCAAGGCGGAAGGATTGGGTTTTCGCAGCCTTTTTGCCAGGAGCCGCTTCGATGCCCGCGACGTCGAAAGATTGCTCGGCGAACTGGCACTGGATCACGTTCGCGATCTGTCTGCCGGATCCTTGTCGGGTGGCCAGAAGAAGCTTCTGTCTATCGCGCTCGCCCTGCGAACGAACCCAAGACTTATTTGCCTGGATGAGCCGACAGCGGGCGTGCACCCGTCATTGCGACAGCACATGGTGCAACTGCTCCGCAAGGTCAACGCGCAAGGTGTGACGCTGCTGATCATCGAACACGACATGCACTTCATCCGTGAGCTCTGCGACCGTTGCGTGGTTCTTGATCGTGGCAAGGTCATTGCGGACTGCTCGCCTGCCGAACTCACACTCAATTCCGGTGTGGTCGAAGCCTATCTCGGTGGCGCTCGCGACAAGAGGGCCTATGCATGATCGAAGTCGACAACATCAGGGCCGGCTACGGCGACGGGCCGGATATTCTGAACGGCATCAGCCTTCGCGCCGACCCCCAACGCATCGTCACGATCCTCGGCCCGAACGGTTGCGGGAAGTCGACGCTCCTCAAATGCGTTGCGGGCTTTGTTCGTCCGCGCGCGGGTCAGGTGAAAATGTCGGGCGAAATCGTCACCCACGTGCTGACCCACGACAAGATTCGCCACCACCGTGTCGGCATTGTTCCGCAGTCCGACAATGTATTCGCGACCCTATCTGTCTCCGAGAATATATTGCTTGGCGCACGCCAGATGCAAAAGATCGACAGGAACCATCGCTTCGACGAGCTGATGGTCCAGTATCCCTCCCTTGCCGCCAAGAAAAACAAGCACGCCTCGGCTTTGTCGGGCGGCGAGCGCCAGTTGCTGTCGTTGGCGAGAGCCCTGATTGCCAATCCCAGTATCCTTCTGCTCGACGAACCCTCTGCCGGGCTGTCGCCGCGGATGATGCACGAGGTTTTCGAGGCCATCAGAACCATCCGAACCCGCGACGGGATCTGCATTCTGATGGTCGAGCAGAATGCCTTCGAAGCGCTGCACATTTCCGACGTCGCCTATGTGCTGTCGCTCGGCAATGTGGCGCTGCATGGCAACGCAGCCGATCTGCTCGCGGACCCCGCCATGCGATCGCTCTATCTCGGCGGCGATGCCCCTCACTGACAGATCACAATTCAATGAAAACATCACGAAACGGGAGAGACCCATGTCGGCAAACGCAGCTGAACTTTCAGACACCCTCGTCCTCAATAGGGAACACATCGGTTTTGCCACCGATGATGGGATCGGGACCCATGCAAACCTTGGCCTGCTCGTTCTGCGAACAGACCAGACGATCGAGGACGAGTTTCGCTTTGCCTTGCCGCCTCGCGACGTCGCGCTCTATGGTGCACGGCTCTATAGCGATGTGCAAATTACCCCTGAAAATCTGATCAAGATGTCCGATGAAATCCCCCGAACGGTCAGCCTGCTTCCGGACGTCGAATTCGATGTCATCGGCTTTGCCTGCACGTCCGGCTCTCTGGTCATCGGTGAAAGCCGGATTGCCGAGCGCGTGCATGAAATTCTTCCCGCCGTTCAGGTGACGGACCCCGTTACCGCGGCTCGCGCGGCGTTCAAGGCGCTTGGCGCCTCCCGCATCGCGCTCCTGACACCCTATCTTCCCGCCATCAACCATTCGCTGCGTACCTCGCTGATGGCGCGGGGCATGGAAATACCGGTCATGGGTTCATTCAACGAGGCTGATGACAATATCGTTGCCCGCATCACCCCGCAATCAATTGAACGCGCCATTCTCGATATCGGTGCGTCGGACGAATGCGACGCAGTCTTCATATCCTGCACCAGCCTGCGTGTTGCCCGAATTGTCGACGCTGTGGAGAAGAAGCTCGGTAAGCCGATGACGTCGAGCAATCATGCGCTGGCTTGGCACATGCTGCGTCTGGCGGGGATGGAATCAGGCTTCGAAGGCAAAGGCGAGTTGTTTCGAAGATGGAGATGAAGGGTTCGGATGTGCCGAAGTCGACTTGCCGCGTTTCCGCAAAACGCGCTTGTGCGCTGGTGCGGAGGGTTGACCTTGCGCGGCCATCCCCTGTCATTCCTGCGCGCCGAACTCATAAAGCGCCGCATCGTCACCTGCCGCTCGGCGATGCAGGCCCGTGATGGCACATGGCTCGAGGCTGCCGGCCTCGTGCTCGTTCGCCAGCGACCGGGGTCCGCCAAGGGTGTGATGTTCATCACCATCGAAGATGAGACCGGTATTGCCAACCTCGTCGTCTGGCTAAAAACCTTCGAAAAATATCGCCGTGTCGTGCTCGGCGCCGGCATGATCGGTGTTTATGGTCGAATCCAGCGAGAAGGAGACGTTGTGCATCTGGTCGCGCATAGGCTGACGGATCTGTCAGCAGAGTTGGCAAGTGTTGGCGATCGTGACGCCGTCTTCCCGTTGCCGCATGGGCGAGGGGATGAGTTTCATCATGGGTCGCCGGTGCCCGATCCGCGCGGGTTTCCGAAGGGGCCGCGGGCGCGTGACGTCGTGGATCCCTATCTGCATTTGGATGCGATCAAGGTGAAGACGCGGGATTTTAGGTAACAGGAGGCAACTTCTTTTAGCATCCAAAGTGCCGTGGCGGAGCGATCTCATAGCTACACCGTTCGAAAGTGTAGTTTTGCGATTGAATGTTTTTCGCGAGGCCGGTCGGGGTTAACCTTATAAGGTGCGTAGCACATCGAGAACGAGAAACGCACGCCCAAATATCAGCCATGCACGCCATTCTGCGACAGCGCCCAGAAAGTGGGATTATCAAGGCCTTTGAGTTTGGTCATTTGCAGATGAAAATCCCGGATCGCTACTCAGCGGAAACACTGATCTCCCATGAGAGAGCGCTGAAACTGATTTGTCAGTCAAACGGAACCCGTAATCGTTGTTTCATCACCAAGGCCAAGCTCAAGCACGCGGCACTTGGGTGACTGCCCATCTGTATTCTGCCGGAGTAAATCCATAGGCACTACGGTATGCCCTGTAGAACGTAGCCAGGCTCGTGAAGCCGCAATCGAGCGCGATATCCAATATTGTGACGTCGCTGAATTCGGGAGAGCGTAACCGCGACCGCGCCACCTCGAGACGGCAACGGAGGATATGCCTCGAAACGGTATCGCCGGTCACCTCGAAAAGCCGATGAAGATGCCGAATGGAGATGCCAAGTGCCCTTGCTACGAGCACCGGCGAAAGGCGCGGATCAACGGCATTGCGCGCAATGAACTCCTTGACTGAGCTGTTGTAGGCGGCCGTTGCGACTTCCGATTTTTTTCTGCCGACGCTCTTGAATCGGAAATTCTCAAAAACCAAATCGATTGCTGCCAGCCGCTGATAACAGGGCTGGCCTTGCTGGAGGCGCTGCCGTTCGGCGCTTCCGTACCCATGTTGCTTCAAGGAGGATATGGCTATGGCAACATCTTACGACTATGCACCCCTCTACCGCTCGAGTATTGGCTTCGACCGGGTCTTCAATCTTCTCGAAAACGCCCAGCGCGCCCGCTCGATCAGCGACTGGCCGCCCTATGACATCGTCAAGACCGGCGATGACAGCTATCGGATCTCGATCGCGGTCGCAGGCTTTGCCCAGGACGATCTCGACATCACCTTCCAGTCCAACCTGCTGACCGTCACCGGCAAGAAGCAGGAGATCGCCAATGACGGCTACCTGCATCGCGGCATTGCTGGTCGACCCTTCGAGCACCGCTTCGAGCTTGCCGATCATGTCCGGGTGAACGGCGCCGATCTGCAAAACGGTCTCCTGTCGATCGATCTTGTGCGTGAGATCCCGGAGGCCTTGAAGCCGCGGAAGATCGACATCCAGACCTACCCGCCCCTCGTGCAATCGACCGCCCCGGTGGAGATCGAAGCGCAGAAGGCCGCCTAACCGAAATTTTGGAGAAGGGCGCCGCACGCAGCGGCGCCCTATTAGACATTCCGGGTTGGGAAGGAGAGTGCCATGAAACCCGATATGTTCAGGGAACCTGTTACCATCCTTACCGGCCTTGGCTTTCCGGCCGAGGTCCGCACGGTCATGGATGCCTACCGGCATCTTGCCGACTGGCCAGCCTCAAACCGGAACACCGCGCATTCGATCGCGCTCAAGGCATGCCGTGCTGCGTTGCGCGGCGAGATCGAAGCGGAAACCGCTCGCGGCCTGTTTGCCGCCTTTGCCGAGAAACACGATCTCTTGGCGCCGGAAACCAACGCGATCGCCGCGTCACGCCTGCGGCGCGATCGGGATCCGCACGTGCGGTGAGGTGGTCCGATGATGCACGATAGTTTGCAGCAAGCCGCGAGCAATGCTATGGCGGTGGGACCAATGGTCCTGCTGCAGGGTATACAGAGCTCCGCAGGCCAATGGATGTGGTGAGAGCGCCGTCTCTCTCCGTCGATGACAACCGGACAATCCTGGCGGCCTGGGCATCGGATTTTTATGTGGTTGATTCAAAGCCAGCTTTCCGCCAGGTGCCGGGAACGCCAGAGCCAGTTTTGATCGACGAGGCTCAGGTTGCGTTGGAAGAACTCGACCGGTGCTATGGTATCTGACGATTTGCGGGTTCGGGCGGCCTGCTTTATCGACTTGGCCAGCCAGATTACCGCACCTTACCCGCCATTGAGGCCATGAGATTGATTGGCGATGTGGTCGGTGATTCATATCACTTCGAGAGCTTAGCGTTTTTCCCGCTCCTGCTGAATTAGATTATCGTTGCCTATGGATTTGCAAGGCAGTAACTCAGGAGCAGTTTAGCTAAGGAAGGTTTCCCATGAAAATCAGCGCCCGCAACCGTCTCAAAGGCAAGGTCGTCAGCGTCACCAAGGGCGCGACGACTGCCCACGTGCGTATCGACATCGGCAACGGTGTGATCGTGACATCCTCGATCACCAACGACGCTGTCGATGAACTGGGCCTAGCTGTTGGCGGTGATGCCTATGCGGTGGTGAAGGCCTCGGATGTCATGGTCGCCGTCGACTGATCTGCTTCAAACTTTCTGCCAGTAAGGACCTGTTGCTGCATTGTCGTCAGCCTGGAAATCACCGGGCTGAGGCGGGGCAATCGGCTTGAACAGCGCGATCCGGTTTGAGGTCGAGAAGCGGCGTGCCGCCGACAAAAAGAATATTGCCTTCTACCTTCCAGCTTGATGATAGAGGCGCCGATCGGATTGAACTTCCGTCCCAAGCGCAGTCTGTCGCATAAAAATGGCGATCAGGTTACCAAGACCATGAGACGCTGTGACTGACAGCGCCAATGCAGAAGTCTACAAACTTGGCTTGTCCTGAAGACAAAGTGCTTGCCTTCGGGACAAGCTTCGGCCGTTTGATCTCGGATCACCAGCGTCAGGCGGCGCCGCCATTCGGCAGCCTCCATGATGGAGGGTTACCGCAGGCGCGTCTTACCGTGGTCCCATCGACACGATGAACCGGCGTGGCAATTAGTCTTGAAAAGAACCCCAGGAGCGGCATGCAGATCAACTGGAATTGGCAGCAATCCACCAGTTTTTAACGGGCCCCGGTGCGTCTTGCACCTAGCAGAATCCATTGAGTTTGAGGATCCTATGAGCATCGATTGTCGCCCGAAGCGCGTCTTCCGATGCGCGGTCTCCATCGTTTGCGTCGGGATGGTGCATCTTGACCCTCTGCTTGTAACGGCTTCTAATTTCATCGGGCGTTGCGCTCGGTGAAAGACCGAGCGTTTCGAATGCCTTCGCTTCCAGCGCCTTGAGTTTGCGGGATTGAACGACCGCTTTCGCCACTTGCCTTTGTGCAGCGCTTTTTCTTGCATTTATCGCTTTCGCCGTCCCGGAGCGAATTGAGGAGGGAAGGGGCGTTTCAGGCGAGTGATCGATCCTAACGCCCCAGCTGGGGCGGCTGCCGCTTGCCGCTTCCCTCTGATAGCGGCCCGTGACGGGGTTCGACAGTTTCGCCACGTAATTGTAGCCCTCGCTATACTCCTTTGCGTGAGTACGGCAAAACAGCAGATATAGCCCCTCCGCATCCGCTCCCACGGGAGCGCGATGCATGCCATGATTGTCGCATCCGTCCCATTGGCATCTTGGCCCGGTTGTTTCGCGATGTTCAGCCGGTTTCTTCCGCGTTGGTCTCAGGCCGACAAAAATCTTTGAATCAGATGTCATGGGGCCTTATACGGCGCTAACGCCCGCCACGACAAGATTGCCTGACGCAGACGCCAATTCGTTGACCTTCATCCGAGTGAACGGAGAAGCACTCGCAATAGCGCAAATGGAAACCGCCCCGATCTTCTCTTGACGCGCTCATCATCTCGTTAGTTGCTGCCCGACTTTTAATGAAGGACGAATTATTCCAATTGTTCTCTCGCGAAAGCGATCAGGCTCTCAATATGATTAGCGACCGCAAGACGTGTCTGTTGGAGATCGCCGCGTTCCAGCGCATCAATGATGAGCAGATGTTCCGTCGAATCCGGCTTCAGCCGGTCTTTCAACCGATCGATTTCGAACAGGCGTGTCGTGGCCCGCAGTTCGCGCAAGACCTTTGCCATAACCGCGTTGGCGCAATGGTCGATGATTAGATTGTGCAGATTGTCGTCCGATATCCAATGCGCATCCGTGTGATAAGCCGTCGCGTCGAGAAGATCGTTGATTTCTCTCCTGACGATGATCAACTGCCGGCGCGGGATATTGGGGATTGCCAACACGGCTGCCTCAGGCTCAATCAAAAGTCTCAGGCGCAGGCTCTGCAAATACTCGCCAATATCGACACGGCGAACAACGTAGTTGCGGCCGTCGCCCTTGCGCACCGAGCCTTCGCCTTCCAGCCGCTGCAAGGCTTCACGCAAAGGGGTCCGGGAAATGCCCAGGGCCTCGGCAAGCTTCGCCTCGACGATGATCTGGCCGCCTTTCAGTCGGCGATGGCGTATCATGTCCGACACGGCCTTATATGCGAGCGAGGCGAGATTGTGCTGTCCGCTAGTCGACGTGGCATCCTGCAGGGTTGAAATGTCGCTCACCTTTTCCTCGCTCTGCGCATAGCCGACATCGCTGGCAACGAACGGCTTTCCTTGGCGCAATTGGTGTTACATATGATAGCCGAACTCATGAAGAAGCAAAAAGGGGATACATGGACGACCGGATGGATGATGCGGCCGAAGAAAGTCTGGCTGAGGAAACCTATCGGCTGCTTCTGGCAGAAATTCTCTCGGCTCGGCTTGTAGGCGGATCGGTGGTGCAGCAAAGGCGGCTGGCAAGCCGATATGCGGTGTCCCGCTCCCCGATGCGTCATGCGCTCGGACGCCTCGAAGGCGAGGGGCTGCTTGTTCGCAACGACAAGGGCGTCCTGTGTGTGCGCGTCATTACCTTGAAAGATTATCTTGATAGCCTTGCGATGCGCATTTTGCTGGAGCCCAGCGCGGCCGCGCTCGCGGCCGGGCGCATGCCGTCGACGACATTGCATTCGCTGGAAGCCATGCTCGATGCGATCGAGGCGGACGCCGAGCCGGATCCGGAATTTGTCTGGCAATTTGACGACGCCTTGCACATGTCGATCGCCGATGCCAGTGGCAATGGTTTCATGGCTGCCACGATCGGGGAAATGCGCCGCTATACCACGATCTTCGAGCGGCAGATGGCCGTCGTGCGGGCCAAGCCCGGCGTTGCCGAACATCGCGGCATTCTTACCGCCCTGGCCGGCAGCGATCCCGAAGCCGCGCGTCAAGCGATGACGCGTCACCTGGAGGCGGTTCGCCAAGGCGTTCTCACAAATTTCTGAAGGCAATCGAGTCATCTCTTGCATCGATGGGAAAGTGTTGTATAAAACTGGGATCCCAGATGAATGCAAGTGCCTGGGCACAACAAAAATAACTCCAGAGGTCAGCATGTTTCGATTTTCAATGTCACGCGGCCTGCTTGCCGCTTCGCTTCTATCCTTGACGACATCGGTCGCTCTCGCCCAGTCATGCACGCCGAAGGTTGCGGCAGGCGATTTGATTACTCCCGGTAAATTCGTCATGTCGACGAATCCGACGCTGCCGCCCCTGCAGTATGTCGATTCCAGTGGCGACTTGAAGGGCATGCGTATCGAACTTGGCACCGAGATCGCCAAACGCCTCTGCCTTGAGCCCGAATATATCCGCATCGAGTTCTCGGCCATGGTGCCGGGCCTGCAATCGGGGCGCTGGGATATGATCGACACCGGCATCTTCTTCACCGAGGAACGCGCCAAGATCATGCAGATGATCCCCTACGAGGATCAGGCGATCAGCGTGTCCGTCGCGCCTGGTTACGACAAGAAGATCACCGGCAAGGACGATCTGGCCGGCATGACGATCGGCGTGGAAATCGGCGGTTTCGAGGAAACCAAGACGCGGTTGCTCGACAAGGAGCTGCGCGATGCAGGCAAGCAGGGCCTGACGATCCAGACCTTCGACAATTTCGCCCTTGCATACCAGGCGCTTCGCGCCGGCCAGGTTCAAGGCGTAGTCTCGATCGATGCCGTCGCGAAGGACTACGATGCCCGTGGCGACTTCAAGCGCGCCCTGAGCGGTCTCTATCCCGCCCCGGTTGCCCTTGCCTTCAAGAGCTCCAAGCTTGCCGACGCCGTTTCCGCGACGCTGAAGGAGATGAAGGTCGATGGTTCGCTGAAGACGTTGTTCGACAAATATGGCTTGCCCATGGTGGCGGGTGACTATTCCGTAAAGGGTCCTGGTCGCTGATCGGATTGATCGGTCCATTGGAACGGTTGCGCGCGGCTTGGCCGCGCGCTTCGAACGGAAGGTTACGCTCATGCAGCTCTGGAGCTGGTCGGGTTTCTTCGGATACCTCTTCAACCCCTTCATTCTCGGGGGTGTCTTCACCACCATATGGCTGACGGTCGTCTCGCTAAGTGCCGGCTTGATCCTGGGATTTGCCTTGGCGTTGATGCGGCGTTCGCGAGGGCGTTTGGTTCAGTTGGTTGCAAAGGCCTATATCTGGTTGTTTCGCGGCACGCCGTTGCTGGTCCAGCTGATCGCCATCTATACGGCATTGCCGCAGTTCGGCATCCGCTTTTCGGTTGTCGAGGCAGCGCTGATCGGGCTTGCGCTCAATGAGGCGGCCTACCTTGCGGAGATTATTCGCGCCGGCATCGAAGCCGTACCCGAAGGACAGGCAAGAGCCGCCCGGGCGCTCGGCATGACCGAGCGGCAGATCATGCGCCATATCGTCATGCCGCAGGCATTCAAGGTGATCATCCCGCCGCTCGGAAATTCGGTCAACGGCCTTCTCAAAACGACCTCGGTGACCTCGGTCATCTCGATGGAAGAACTCCTGCGTCGCACCCAGGTCCTCATCCAGGAACGCTTCATGGTGTTGGAGCTCTTTTCGGTCGCGGCCATCTACTACCTCCTTTTGACCACGCTCTGGGATTTCTTCCAGCGCCATATCGAGAAACGCTTCGGTCAGGCAGATTCCCGACTGTCCATGACGGAAAAGCGCTAAAACCAGGATGATCGACATGACCAAGAAATTTCGCGGTGTCTACACCGTGATGATCACGCCGCTGGACGAGCATGGCGCGGTGGACCTGAAAGCGCTTGCCACCTTCACCGACTGGCAGGTTCGCCAGGGCATCCATGGGCTGATACCATTGGGATCGACAGGGGAGTTTCTCTCGCTCAGTGAGGAAGAGCGCGATGGCGTCGCAAGGACGGTGATCGAAACCGTGGCCGGCCGTGTGCCGGTGCTGATCGGCGCCGGCGCGGAGGACACGCGCGAATGCGTTCGTCTGAGCCGCGAGGCGGAGGCGATGGGCGCCGACGGCGTCATGATTATTCCGCCCTTTTATTCGACCCCGACCGACGACGAGCTGGTGCATCACTATCGCACCATCGCGTCGGCGATCTCCATTCCCATCATGGTCTACAACAATCCTGCAACGGCCAATGTTGACCTGAAGCCGGAGCTCGTCGGACGCATCGCTGAAATCGACGGCTGCGATTACATCAAGGAGTCGACGCTGGAGGTGACGCGTGTGCGTGACATCATCCGGCTTGCGGGCGACAATATGACGGTTTTCGGCGGCATTCTCGGCTTCGAATCCTTCGTCATGGGTGCGCAGGGCTGGGTGGCGGTCGCCTCCAATATTGCTCCAGGACCGATGGCTCGTCTTTTCGAACTGGTTGCGGACGAAAAGAAGATAGATGAGGCCCGCGCGCTCTATCTGCGTTGGCTTCCGATCATTCAGGCGGTCGGTGGGCAGGCCTATGTCGCCGGTTCGAAGTCGTTGTTGCGGCACATGGGTTTTGGCGCCGGCGCGCCGCGTCCGCCGCGCCTGCCTTTACCTGCCGAACAGGATGCAGCTATGAAAAAACTGGTTCAGCGTTTCGGCCTGAAATTCGAGGCCTGAGGATGCCGTTCGTGTCACCCGCTCCTCGACCCGCAGCAGAGTCCGCCATCGAATTCTTCGTCGATGGCCGTTCTCTTCATGCCGAGCGTGGCATGACGATTGCCGCGGCGATCGAGGCCAGTGGGCAGCACGGTTTCTCAAGCGGATTGAAGGGTGAGGCGCGTGGGCTTTTTTGCGGCATGGGCGCCTGTCACGATTGTCTCGTGACCGTCGACGGCAAGGTCAGTCAGCGCGCCTGCATGACGGCCGTTACCGCCGGCATACGCGTCGACAGGCCATCTTCGCGGCCGGCGATCGCGTCCGGGGAAATTGCAGATCTCTGTGCCGTCCCCGCATCGATCGCAACTATCGAGACGGATTTGCTGGTTATCGGCGCCGGGCCAGCCGGCCTTGCCGCCGCAGAAGCGGCTGCAAGCGCCGGTGCGAAGGTCACGGTCATCGATGAACGCAGGATTGCTGGCGGCCAATACTATAAGCAACCCGCGACGTCGGCAGCCATGGCGCGGTTAAAACATGATGCACAGGCCCGTGAGGGACTGGAGCTGATCCGAACTGCCGGAGAGGCCGGAGTGACCTTGATTGGCGAAACGGTCGTCTGGGGCGCTGAAAACGGTGAAGGCGGCGCCATCATTGCCTGCTACAACCCGTCGGGCGCATTGTATTGCAAACCTCGAATGATCGTGATCGCAACCGGTGCCTACGAGCGGCCATACCCGGTGCCGGGCTGGACGCATGCAGGCGTCATGACCACCGGGGCAGCGCAAACCCTCCTTAGAAGCTACGGTACAGTGCCTCCCGGCAGGATCCTCATTGCCGGCAACGGTCCGCTCAATATCCAGGTCGCCAATGAGATCCGCAGGGCGGGCGGCACGGTGATGGCTTTGGTTGAAGCCGCGGCGTCGCCATGGTCGAAGCCTTTTGAAGCCTTGAGTTTATTGAAGCTCGGTGGCGGCCTCGCCATTTACGGCGCACGGCAGCTCGCCGCTTTGCAGGCGGCCGGCATCTCGCTCCATTGGGAAAGCAAGATCACTGCAATCCATGGTTCCGCGCGCGTCGAGGCCGTCACCATATCCGGCCCAATGGGGGACAGGAGGCTCGATGCCGATACCGTCCTCATCGGCGGCGGCTTTACCTCCTCGAATGAGCTTTCCCGCCTCCTCGGCTGCGGTCACGAGGTCGCCGCCGGCGAGCTGGTGGTTACGAGTGGTGATGATGGCGAGACCACGCTTTCCCACATCCATGTCATTGGCGAGGCCGCCCGCTTCGGCGGCGCTCATATCGCCAGGGCACAAGGCCGGCTGGCCGGGATCGCGGTCTCGCGCAAACTGGGTCTTGGCGGCATACCTGATCGTGAGGCCGAACGCAGGCTCGCCCGCCATCGCGCCTTCCAGGCCAGTCTCTGGACTGCTTTCAAGCCGGCAACCGTTGATCGAGGCGAGGCGCTTGCCGACGAAACGATCATCTGCCGCTGTGAAGGCGTAACGGCCGGTACCCTAAAGGCGATCACTGCAAAAGGCGCGGCGGATATTGCCACATTGAAGCGACTTTCGCGTGCTGGCATGGGGCGCTGCCAAAGCCGCTACTGTGGCCATATACTGGCTGAGATCGCAGATGAAAGGCACAGGACTGGGGAGACCCACGGGTTTCTGGCGCCGCAAATGCCATTGCGCCCCATTCCTCTGGCCGCCCTTGCGGTTGAAAAACCCGAATGGGGAGGACACAAGCGCGCCATGCTGCCCGAGAAGCAGCCATTGCGGTCGGCTGAGCCTCCGCCGTTCTCGCGGACATCGACTTTGGTGATCGGGGCAGGGATCGCCGGCCTGTCGACGGCGCTTTTTCTTGCAGGCGAAGGTGAGGAGGTCGCGGTTGTCGAGCGTGCCTTTGTCAATTCGCTTGCCTCCGGCGGAAATGCCGGCAGCTTGCATGCACAGCTTCTATCCTTCGACCATGGCGCGCGCGCGGAAGGCGGCGGTGGGCCGGCTGCGCAAACACTGCCTCTGCAGCGGGATTCCATCGCACTCTGGGGCGCCTTGCAGCAGGAGCTTGGTCGCGATTTCGAGATGAAGGTAACCGGTGGCCTAATGGTTGCCGAGACCGAGGCGCACATGCATTTCCTTGCCGAAAAGGTCGCTGTCGAACAGCGCGCTGGCGTTGATTGCCGGCTGATCGGTCGCGAAGAATTGCGCACTCTGGAGCCGGGATTATCGCCGGTCTTCCTCGGCGCCGCCTATTGCCCGCAGGAAGGCAAGATCAATCCGCTCGTTGCGACCCAACATATCCTAGAGGCCGCGCGCGCGAAAGGAGCCCGCGTCATCGAGAAATGCGAGGTTGTCGCCATCGCTGCCGTTGCGTCCGGTTTCGAGGTACGGACATCGCGTGGCGTGATCAGGGCGAAGCGTATTGTCAATGCGGCCGGCGCCTTTTCTTCACGCGTCGGCGCCATGCTCGGGTTCGACATTCCCGTCTTCGGCGCGCCGTTGCAGATGGTCGTCACCGAGGCTGCCGCCCCCTTGATTTCCTGTCTTGTTGCTCATGCCGACCGCCATCTAACCTTGAAGCAGGCGGCCAATGGCAATTTCATCATCGGCGGCGGCTGGACGGCTAGTCTTGATCCGGTACATCAGCACCCCCGGCCGCTGCTGTCGAGCCTCGAGGGCAATCTCTGGGTGGCCCAGCATGTGGTTCCGGCGCTGCGCAAGCTGCATATCATCCGCAGCTGGGCCGCCATGAACATCAATATCGATGGCGCGCCGATTCTCGGCGAGCATCCCCAGCAGCCCGGCTTCTTCAACGTCATAACATCCAACGGCTATACGCTCGGTCCGCTTGTCGGCCAACTCACCGCGCAGCTCATCCTGGGTCGGGAGACTGGGCGAGCGCTGCAAGCCTTTTCCATCACTCGTTTCGCGAAAGGCCGCTCATGATCGAGATCAATGGCGTCTCCAAATTCTACGGCACCTATCCGGTTTTGAAGAACTGTACCGTTCAGGTGGCTCGGGGCGAGATCGTCGTGGTCTGTGGACCATCTGGCTCAGGCAAATCGACCCTGATCAAGTGCGTCAATGGTCTCGAACCCTTCCAGGAGGGTTCAATCCGTGTCCACGGGATCGAGGTGGGCGAGCCGACAACGGATCTGCCGAACTTGCGCACGCGCGTCGGCATGGTCTTTCAGAATTTCGAGCTCTTCGCTCATCTCACTATCCTCGATAACATCATGCTGGCGCAGAAGATCGTGCTTGGTCGCAGCCCCGTCATGGCGGAAGCCAAGGCTATGCAACTGCTGGATCGCGTCGGTTTGACAGACCAAGCGAGAAAATTTCCGAGCCAGCTTTCAGGCGGCCAGCAGCAGCGCGTGGCCATTGCGCGCGCGCTCGCGATGGACCCTCTTGCCATGCTGTTTGACGAGCCGACATCAGCGCTTGATCCGGAAATGGTGTCGGAGGTGCTTGATGTCATGACCGGCCTCGCCAGAGACGGAATGACCATGATGGTGGTGACACATGAGATGGGCTTCGCCCGCCGCGTAGCCACACGCGTCATCTTCATCGACCAAGGAGAGATCGTCGAGGACCGACCCAGCGAAGAGTTCTTCATCGGCAATCACAATCCGAGGACGGAAGCCTTTCTCGGCAAGATTCTTCGGCATTGATGCAAGCTTGAATGCTGCGGGAAACGCACATGTACCCGCGCAACTGGATAAATCCGAATGTTAGATAGCGATAAAAGAGAGAGTAAAATGAAACTGAGAATTACCGCTGGCCCCTTCGAATTCGATGCCGCGCTGGAAACGGCGAAAGCACCAAAGACCTGCGAGGCGTTTCTGAAAGAGATGCCCTTCGAAGGCAAGATCGTCCATGTGCGCTGGTCGGGCGAGGGCGTATGGATTCCGCTCGGAGAGCGAGATTTTGGTGTCTCTTACGAGAATCATACCAGTCACCCCGCTCCCGGCCACATCATCCTCTATCCGGGCGGCATCAGTGAAACGGAAATCCTGCTCGCCTATGGCGGCGTCGATTTCTCATCAAAGATGGGGCAGCTCGCCGGAAATCATTTCATCACGCTTACATCGAACCTCGACAAACTACCGGAACTGGGGCGCCTGGTATTATGGGAAGGTGCTCAGGACATCAGGTTTGAGGAGATTTCTGGGTAATTCGGCGCGGGATGGCTATACTTACTACGCGATGATCCGCCCGCAATAGCCTGACATCGTCGGTAATGTGGAGTCAGAACAAGATGGGGTGGTTGCCGTCCTCCCCTCACGGCATTGCAATATGCCAAGATGATGTGGTTGTAGCCCACAGGACGGAGAAGACGGCAAAATGAAAGA
>JGI24740J21852_10000271_pt1 | contig 21869 bp, 17 predicted proteins | sample KBSCornC6_FD_21852 | JGI IMG/M metagenome (IMG submission 21852) | reverse complement strand
CGACGTCGTAACTCTGTGATGCAGGTGTCCCTGGCTTAGACCGGGGACACCACGCCTGTGCCCACCAGGTGTCCGCGGGCGTTCTCCAGAAAACGATCCACCGTGGCCTGCACCGATTCCGGCGACCAGCCCGCAATGTGCGGGCTCAGCACGACCTGCTCCAGGTCCAGCAGCCCCGCCGGCGGCTTGGGCTCGCTCTCATACACATCCAGCCCCGCGCCGCCCAGCTTGCCTGCGCGGATGGCCGCCTCCAGCGCTGCCGTATCGACCACGCTGCCGCGCGCGATGTTCACCACGGTGCCGTTCGGGCCCAGCGCTTCCAGAATCGTCTGGTTGACGAGGTGCTTGGTCTGCGCGCCGCCCGGGGTCGCGACGATCAAAAAGTCGGCCCACTCGGCCATGTCCTTGAGCGCATCAAAGTAGCGGTACGACACCCCTTCGCGCGGCCTGCGGTTGTGATAGCCGATTTGCATATCGAAGCCGGCCGCACGGCGCGCGATCTGCATGCCGATGGTGCCCAGCCCAACGATACCTAGGCGCTTGCCGCACACGCCGGGTTGCAGCGGAATGTCGTCGCGCCAGACGCCGTTGCGCGTGGCGCGGTCCAGCTTGGGGATGCCCCGCACCGCAGCCAGCAGCAGGCCGAACGCGTGGTCGGCCACGCAGGCGTCGTTGGTGCCGGCGCCATTGGCGACCACCACACCGCGTGCGCGTGCGGCTTCCACATCGATGTTCTCGTAGCCTGCGCCCAGCGCGCACGCGAGTTCCAACTTGGGCATCGCTGCCATTTCCGCACCGGTGAGGCCCGTCGAGCCATTGGTGAGCACGATGCGGATGTCGGCGCCTTCGCGGGCGATGGCAGCATCGCGTTCCGCGCGGGTGGGAGCGTGGATCACGTGAAAGTGTTCGGCGATCTGCGCCACGTTGTCGGGCGTCATCGCAATGAGGATCAGGAGCGTCGGTTGCATGGTGAGGAGGTGAATGGCGGCCGCGTCTTGTCGTAGGGGGTGCCGCGTACGGCGCCCGGCGATGATAGCGCGCGCTGCGGCATGCCGTTTAGCCTGGGCGTGAAGCCCAGGCCCCGGTGCGGTTACACCGCGTTACCAATGAACGGGTTTGGTTTCACGGGCAATCAAGGCGGCGGCATAGACTTTGCGGCAAGAGGCGCATTGCCGCGGGCGGGATAGACACCGGCCCGGACCAGACGCCTCGTCCACAAGACGGGATTCATCATGCAAGCAATGAACAAGGCAGCACGCGCAGGGCGGTGGGTGGCGGTGGCGACGTTGGCAGCCGCAGCAGCAGGGCTGACGGGCTGTGTGACCGCGCCGTACCCCGGCTATGGCGCGGGCTACGGCGCAGGCTATGCCGCAGGCAGCAGTGCCTACAGCAACAGCTACGGCACCACCACCTACAGCAACGGCTATACCGGCGGGTACGACAGCACCAGCACGTACAGCAATGGCTATAACAACTACGACCAGAACGCGCCGCAGCCTTATCCGCAGCAGCCGTATCCGTCGCAGCAGCCGGCGCCGGTCTATTCGCAACCCAACTATTCGCCGTATCCCTCGGACAATGGCTCTGCCTATCAGGCGCCCGCGGACAACCGCTACGGCGTGGTCGAACGCATCGACGCCGTGCCGGTGCGTGGCCAACCCTCGGGTGTGGGTGCGGTGCTGGGCGGTGTGGTGGGCGGCCTGCTGGGCCATCAGGTGGGCGGCGGACGCGGTAACACCGTGGCAACCATTGGCGGCGCGGTGGCGGGTGCGATGGCTGGCAACGCGGTGGAAGGCAACACCGTGGTCGGTCAGACCTATCAGGTGACGATGCGCCTGAATGACAACTCCCGCGTCACGCTCACGCAGAACAACCCGAACGGCTTGCGCCCGGGTGATCGCGCGCGCATCGAAAACAACATGGCGGTGCCGTACTAACCACATCTGAGCAATACCCCGGCATGGGAGGCCGGCCCGCTTAAGAAATGCGGCAAGCCGGCCGATATACCGGAAGCGATAACCCGCTCCGACTGCCATGCTTAATCGACTCTCTATCCGCTTCCGACTCAATGCCGCGCTGGCGCTGCTGGCGGTGTTGCTGGCCACCATCGGCACCATCGGCGTGGTCGGCATGCGCGCGTCCGACGCGAACATCAAAGACATCTATGGCAATCAGCTGGCCTCGACGTCGCTCGTCGGCAAGGCACAGTTGAATGCCGCCATCGTGCGCACGACACTGGACCGCGCGGTGTTCCACCCCGATGCGGCTGACATCGGCGCCATCATCGACAAGGCCAACGGCTACCGAGCTAAGTCGGAAGACGCTTGGAAGCAATACAAGGCGCTGCCGATGAGCGCGGAAGAATCCCGCTTGGCGGCTGAAGTCGAGGCCAAGCGCGCAGCGCTGTTCCGCGACGGTATCGAGCCGCTGATTGCCGCGCTGCGTGCCCACGATGTTGCGACGGCCGACAAGGTGGTGATGAAGATCATTCCGCCGCAGTTTGTGGCGCTGTCCGCCGCTGTGGAGGCGCTGGACCGCAACCAGGCCGAACAAGCCAAGGCCGCGTATGACGGCGCGGTGGCGCGCACGCAGGCGTTTCTGACGTTGTCCATCGGCGCCATCGTGGTCGGCATTGCGGCAGCGCTCGGCTGTGCGTTCGGGCTGCATCGCGCGATCTCCGTGCCGCTGTCACGCATGCTGGGCCACTTTGGCGAGATCTCGCGCGGCAACCTGACCGAGCACATCACGGTGACCAGCCAGGACGAGATGGGCGCGCTCACGCGTGGCCTCATCGACATGCAGGGCGGCTTGATCCGCACCATTCAAACGATGCGCGGGGGCAGCGAATCCATTGCCACCGCCACCAAGCAGATTGCGGCCGGCAACATGGACCTGTCGCAGCGCACGGAAGAGCAAGCCAGCTCGCTGGAGGAAACCGCTTCCAGCATGGAGGAGCTGACCAGCATCGTGAAGCAGAACGCGGACAACGCACGCCAGGCGAGCCAGCTCGCGGGCAGCGCGTCGGACGTCGCCGTCAAGGGTGGCGAAGTGGTGGGCCGCGTCATCGAAACGATGTCGGGCATCAATGACAGCAGCAAGAAGATCGCCGACATCATTGGCGTGATTGAAGGCATCGCTTTCCAGACCAACATCCTCGCTTTGAATGCTGCGGTGGAAGCCGCACGGGCAGGCGAGCAAGGTCGTGGCTTTGCGGTGGTGGCGGGCGAGGTACGCAGCCTGGCGCAGCGCTCGGCGACGGCGGCCAAGGAGATCAAGGAACTCATCAGCGATTCCGTGGGCCGCGTGGAAAACGGGTCGGCGTTGGTGACGGAGGCTGGCGCGGTGATTGACGAAGTGGTGGTGGCCGTCAAGCGCGTGACTGACATCATGGGCGAGATCTCGGCCGCGTCGGACGAGCAAAGCTCCGGCATCGAACAGGTCAACCAGGCTGTGAACCAGATGGACCAGGTCACACAGCAGAACGCCGCGCTGGTGGAGGAAGCGGCTGCCGCCGCGCAGTCGCTGGAAGAGCAGGCCGGCGTGCTGCGCGCGGCTGTGGCGTCGTTCCGCTTGCCGGATGGGAGCAGCCCGACTGCGTCGGTTGCTGCGCCGAAGGCATCTTCCGTTCCGGCTGCCGCCAAGCCGGTGCCGCGCAAGCCCGTTGTGAAAACCACCACAACGGCACGTGCTGCGCGCAAGTCCGCTGCGGCTCCCGCTCCCACATCCGCTGCGCCTGTCGCGTCTGCGCCAGCTCCGGCACCTGTTCCGGTTGCCGCCGCTCCTGCTGCGTCGAAGCCCGGCAAGCTCGCCCTGGCAACCACCTCCGATGACGCGGACGACTGGGAACAGTTCTGACGCAGATCCAGACGTAACGCAGTTGGTAGCAACGCATGCAAGCCGCGCCTCGTGCGCGGCTTTGTGTTTCAGGGTTGCAACCAAATCGTGCGGTGGGGTTGATCAACATTGCCGCTGCAGTGGATTGGCACGGCGAGGGCAGTGGGCGACCGGCATATGTCCCTCACGGCGTTCGCCGCGTTTCTACGTGCATCTTGCATCGGACATGTGCCGCGTTCCGCGCGGCCTTGCGCGGCAAGGGTTTGTGGATGTAGCGGCTGGAACTGCGCCATCTGCGGGGCAAACCGCCCGCAATGTGCCGTGCTGCGGCCCACGGCACGCTTAACCCGAACACCCTGTGCCCGAGGGCACCCCGCATCCATCATTTGTACGGCGACCCTATCGGCTGCGTGGATGAGTGCCGCGTGCCGACAGCGCGCCTTGCATGCCATGGCGGCAATCACCTTGCCGCTGTGCACCTTGTCTTGCGTTCACCCATGCAACAAAGCCACGCGTTCGACGCGTGCCAACGTGCGTGCGCACAGTGCCGTACCGCACAACGGCGCGCTGCGCGGGCGTTGGTATGGTCCTCGCGTTTCCTCCTCCCGAAGCGGGCAACAGAACGTTGCTCTGGCGACCATCGTTTGCACACGAGGCGCCGGGCATGGATAAAGACCTGGGGGAAACGATGGGCGCCACAGCGCAGAACGAGAGGCATCAGGACGAGCGTGCCTGCCGAGGGCTGCTTGCCAGCACCGGAGAGAGACCATGAGCGATGTGCCATGGGACCTCTATGTGGCGCTGCTCAATACGCTGACGGTGGCGACCACGCTCGTCATCCTCATCAGCACCGCCGACGATTTTTTCCTCGACGCCTTCTACTGGGTGCGCGAGCTGTGGCTCTGGCCGCAGCGCGGCCGCACGCCCGTCACGATTTCCGCGCAGTCCTTGCGCGAGCGCGAAGAGCAGTGGCTCGCCATCATGGTGCCAGCCTGGAAGGAGTACGACGTCATCGCCAAGATGGTGGAAAACACCTTGGCGACGATGGAGTACACGCACTTCATCATCTTTGCCGGCGCCTACCGCAACGATGCCGAGACCACCACCGAGGTGGAGCGCATGGTGCGCCGCTATCCCGGCCGAGTGGTGCGCGCCGCCGTCACGCATGACGGCCCCACCTGCAAGGCCGACTGCCTGAACACGATCATCCAGACCATCGTGCGCTACGAGGCCGGCCACGGCATCCGCTTTGCGGGCGTGATCATGCACGACTGCGAAGACGTGATCCACCCGCTGGAGCTGAAGTACTTCAACTACTTCATCAGCGACCAGGACCTCGTGCAGCTGCCCGTGCTCTCGCTTGAACGCAAGTGGTACGAGTGGGTGGCCGGCACCTACATGGACGACTTTTCCGAGACGCACCAGAAGGACCTCGTGGCCCGTCAGGCGCTGACTGGCACGGTACCTGGGGCCGGCGTAGCGCTGTGCTACAGCCGCCGCGCCATCGAGGCGGTGATGAAGGTGCGTGGCGATTCCCCCTTCAACACCAGCACGCTCACTGAAGACTACGACTTCAGCTTCCGCCTGCGCGAACTGGGCATGCGCGAGGCCTTCGTGCACTTCCCGATCTGCGAGGACGCAGCACCGCCATCGGATGCCGACGACGTGATGCGCACCCATTCCCTGCACCATCGGCGGCCAGGTACGCGCCCGCAACTGCTGGCCACGCGCGAGTACTTTCCCAGCACGTTCCGCACTGCGTATCGGCAGCGCGCGCGCTGGGTGTTGGGTATTGCGTTTCAGGGCTGGCTGCAGATGGGGTGGAAGGGCAACCTCATCACCAAGTACATGTTCTTCCGCGACCGCAAGGGCGTGCTGACGGCGCTGTTCTCCATCCTGGCGTATGTGCTGTCGCTCAACTACCTGCTGGTTGGGGCGCTGCAACTCAAGGGTTGGATCGCGGTGCCCGAAGGCTCGTTGGTGGTGGGGTCTTGGTGGATGCAGGATCTGCTGGCCATCAATGCCACGCTGCTCATCAACCGGCTGGCGCAGCGTGTGTACTTTGTGGGCCGGCTCAATGGCCCGCTGCAGGGTGTGTTGTGCCTGCCCAGGCTGGTGGTGAACAACTTCATCAACTTCTTCTCGGTATGCCGGGCGTGGAAGATCTTCCTGATCTACTGCCTGACCGGCAAACCGATTGCGTGGGACAAGACGCAGCACACCTATCTGTCGAACGATGCGCTCGGCCGCACGCGGTGCAAGCTGGGTGAAACGTTGCTCAAGTGGGAAGTGCTTACGCCAGAGCAGTTGGATGCCGCGTTGGCCATTCAGCAGAAAACCGGGCGTCGCCTCGGCCAGGTGCTGGTGCAGCAGGGGTTGGTCACGCCCGACACCCTGGCTGATGCGTTGGCCGAACAGGCCGACCTGCCACGCGTGAGCTTGACCAACGTGGTGCTGGGCGCGCTGGTGGATTGTCTGCCACGTGACCTGGCCGTGCGGCATCACGTGGTGCCGTTTTCCATTGGTGAAGATGGCTCGCTCAACATTGCGGTGTCGGAGCTGCCCGATGGCGCGGCGCTGGAAGAGCTGGCACACGCGGCGGGCCGCAGGGTGGCGTGCTTCATGGCCTGCGACCACGAAATGCTGGCCGAACTGGCCCACATGGCGGCACCACCGCACCGCCGTCCCACGGTGGTCTTTGGCCCGGCGGCGCAACCCGCCGTGCTGGCGGCCACGTTGTCTACAGAATCCATGACGGGCGCCGGCCCCGATACGTTCCCAGCGCTCTCAGCGCTCCCTGGCACGGCACCCGCACCCGAGGTTTCCACCATCCCCCCGATGTCTGTGCCGCCTGACCCGAAGCCTGGGCCGGAGGCACGCCCCAATCCATCTGTCGCGGGAGGTGTGGCATGAACCCCAAACGAGATCACCGTTCTCCTGTGCGCCGTCTGCATGCACTGCGCTGGCCGATTGCCGTGGCGGTGTGGACGCTGTGTCATGGCGTGTCGCTGGCGGAGCAGGCTGTGCAACCGTTGCAGCCCGATGCGTACTTCCGCGCCGACCGCGCGTATCGCGCCATCGAGGCCAACAAGCTCGACGATGCCGAGGCTGCGACGCGTGCAGCGCTGGCCGTTCAGCCCGATAGCCTGCAACTGAATCTGCTGCTGCTCGATGTGCTCACCCGCAAGGGCCAACTGGATGCCGCGCGCGCGCAAGCCGATGCGTTATTGCGCAAGTACCCCGATGAGCCACGTGTATACGCGCAGCATGGCTTCCTTGCGCAGAAGGCGAACGACCCGGCCGTCGCTGAGCAGGATTTTGCACACGCAGTGCAGGGCACCGACTGGACGCCGCAGGAGCAGCGCAACCTGCACGTGGCGTGGTCGGATAGCGCCTATTCCGCCAAGCATCCGCAGGCCGCGCTGGATGCGCTCAGCGGCCTGCAGGATCAGCCCGACGCCGATGTGCAACTGCGGCTGGCGCAATCCCGCCTGCAGTTGGGGAACCGCACCGGGGCCGCGCAGGCAGCCAAGCTTGCCGCCGAGCACACCAACGACCCCGACCGCCAACGCTACGCGCAAGCGCTGCTTGCCCAGGCCACGGCTGCTCAGGGCGATGCAGCTGCGCCCGACACGCCGAGCGCGGCAGGCCAACGCGCCTTGAACGACGCCTATGCCCATCTGCGTGCGCGAGATGACCGCGCCGCGTTGGCGGCGTTCCAGCGCGGCTTCGCCACCGGCCAGGGCAACTGGAGCCACTACGCCGATGCCGCGTATGCCGCCAAGCGCCTGGGCGACAACCCCACCGCCATCCAGCTGTTCCACGACAGCCTGGACCACGCTGATGCTGATGCCAAAGGCGACAGCGGAGGCAACGGTGATGACCGCCTCCCAGCCGATCGCCGCTTCGGGTATCGCCGCGAGATCGAACAGATGCAGCGCACGTGGGGCATGGTGCTTTCGGGCGCCTATCAGACCTCGGCCTTCGGGTTGCCCAACACCGTCAGCATGGCGCAGGCCGGCGCGGAGGTGTACTGGCAGCCGCCCGGCATTGGCTACCGCGATGGCAGCGTCTTCCAGGTGTTCGCACGCGGTTATGACAGCGTGTACGACCGCAGCGGCACCACGGGCTTGCCCACGGCCCAGGGCTCGGTCGGCGCGCGCTACAAGCCGATCAAGGACCTCAATCTCGTCTTTACCGCCGAGCGCCTGTTCCGCATCGGCCACCTGACCACCAACGACACGCTGCTGCGTATCGGTTTTTCCACCGACCAGGGTATCGATCTGCAGGTGACCAAACCGCGCTGGCAGACCTGGCAGGTGTACGGGGAAGCCGCGTATTTCGTCAACCAGGGCCGCTTGATCATCAGCAGCGAAGCGCGCTATGGGCACACGTGGCGGGTGGAAACCATCAGCGACCACCTGACGGTGTATCCGCACATCGTGCTGGCGGGCGACCACGACAACAAGGCTGACCGCCAGCTCGCGCTGGGCGTCGGCCCCGGCATCAACTTCCGCTACTGGTTTCGCGAATCGCAATACGCAGCACCGGCCAGTTGGCTGGATCTGACCGTGCAATACCGCCTGCCGCTGACCCACGCGGACCGGGCGAAGGGGGTGGTGGCACGCGCCATCCTGTGGTTCTGACGAGCCACACATTCACGTTGACCCCGTCAGAGGTGTCACGAATGAAACGTTTCTGAGCACCGAGGCAAGCGGGTCAAGAACACAGGCGGCAGCGACGCACGGCAGGACGGCGTCGCATCGCCAAGACTGGACAAAGTCGTGCGCATGGCACGGCCTTCGCTCTGGGGTGAAGGCTGCACCAGCGTGGGAAGCGGCGCGCTCGTCGCCGCGCTTTGTTGTGCGTTGAGGCAGATGAACGGGGGGGAAACCATGACAGGAAAAATTTTGACCGTGTTCGGCACACGCCCGGAGGCCATCAAGATGGCGCCGCTGGTGAAGGCATTGCAAGCCGAGGCAGGTTTTGCCTCGGCCGTGTGCGTGAGTGCGCAGCACAGGCAGATGCTCGACCAGGTGCTGGAGCTGTTCGGCATCGTGCCGGACTTTGATCTGAACCTGATGCGGCCTGGGCAGACGCTGTCGGACATCACGTCTAACGTGCTGGGCGGCATCGACGGCGTGCTGGACGCGTATCAGCCCGATGCGGTGCTCGTGCACGGCGATACGACGACCACGCTGGCCGCGAGCTTGGCCGCGTTCTATCGGCGCATTCCGGTCGGGCATGTCGAGGCGGGGTTGCGCACAGGAAACATCTGGTCGCCATGGCCGGAAGAGCTGAACCGGCGCGTAACGGACGCGGTCACCACGTGGCACTTCGCGCCCACGGCGGAATCGCGCCAGAACCTGCTGGACGAGGGCATCGACCCAGGGCAGGTCACGCTCACCGGCAACACCGTCATCGACGCGCTGTTGGCCGTCAAGCACCGGCTGGATGAGGACGCTGCGCTGTCGGCGGAGATTGCGGCGCGCTACCCGTTTCTCGATACGCGCCGGCGGATGATTCTTGTGACGGGCCATCGGCGCGAGAACTTTGGCGAGCCGTTCGAGCGTTTCTGCGTGGCGCTGCGCGTGCTGGCGGCGCGGCATCCGGATGTGCAAATCGTGTATCCGGTGCACCTGAACCCGAACGTGCAGCAGCCGGTCAACGCCATTCTTTCCGGCCATGAAAACGTGCATCTGATCGCGCCGCAGGACTATCTGCCGTTTGTGTACCTGATGGACCGTGCCTACCTGATCGTCACCGATTCCGGTGGCATCCAGGAAGAGGCGCCCGCGCTGGGCAAGCCTGTGTTGGTGACACGTGACACCACCGAACGGCCGGAGGCGGTGGCTTCTGGCACCGCGCGCCTGGTGGGCACGGATACGCAACGCATCGTCGATGAGGCGGAAACGCTGCTGGGCAACGCCGCGGAATACGCGCGCATGGCGCAGGCCCACAACCCGTATGGCGATGGGCAGGCTTGCCGGCGCATTGTCGACGCGCTGAAGGCGGCGTTTTCCACGCAGCCGCAGGTGGCCCGCGGCCCGCAGCTCATTCGCAAGCCGGCCACCGAGGCCGAGATCATCCATCTGGAAGCGGCTCGTGCCATTGCGCAAGGGCCATCGGCGCAACACCGCTCAAGTGGCTAGGAGGTCTTGATGAAAGCGAAACACATCGGGGGCGGCGCGTTGCTCGCCTCCGCACTGGTTGCCGGCTGGCTGATGATGGCCCCCCCCTGGGCCGGCAATACGGAGGCGCCGGCCCGGCTTGGCGGCGCCTCCAACCCGGCGGTATCTCCGGGCAGTGATGCAGCAGGCAAGCAAAAAGCCGCGCCCACCGCTTCACAGGGCACGGTCATGGTCGCGCAACCCATGCAGCCCGTACAACCGACCATGGTGGCAGTCGCCACGCCCAAACCCGTGACCGGTGGCCCGCGTGCCTACGGCTACGGCGTGATGGATGAAAACGGACAAGTGGTCCCCCCGCCACGGCCAGCCGTTATGACAGAAATCCGACCTGGCATGCCGGAGACGGAAGTCTCTGGTACGGAACGCGGCCACGATCGTGGCCCCACTTTCAACCTCGGGCTCTACCGTCAAGCGGATGGCTCGGTGTATCGCCCATGAGTCGGAGCACCATCATGAAGACCCTCTTTCGGAAGTTATTGTGCGCGCTGGTATTGGTTGGCGGGATGCTCGGCGTCTCGGTGGGCGGACCTGCGCAAGCGGCCACCTGCACCATCGGGCTTGGCCCCATCTGCGTGACGGTGGGTGGCACGGCATCGGCCCAAATTACGCCGGCGCCCATCCTCGTGCTGTACGACGCGCCGGCAAATGATCCGTACACCAACCTCGGCAAGGCGTACGCGATCATGCTGTACAACCTGCTCGCGCACTTCAACACGACGATCACCATGCTGCCCGTGCAGAGCTACACGGCTGGCATGACCGAGCAGTACGTCGCCACGTTCTACATGGGGAGCTACTACGCCAACCCCATTCCAGCGGCGTTCCTGTCAGACGTGAGCACCACGCAGAAGACCGTCGTCTGGTTCAAGTACAACCTGTGGGAGCTGGCCTGGAACACGGCGTATCCGTTCACCTCGCGCTACGGCATCAACTTTGTCGGCCTGCGCGGCATGAACGCGGCGCCATCTGCCAGCGCGCCCAACCCCGGGTTCTTCGATACGGTGACGTACAAGAACCAGACCATGACAAAGTACTACGCCTTCAATGCCACCACCGGTGCCGTCACCGCGGACCCGGACATTGGCGTGACCTCCGTGGCCGATGCCACCAAGGCCACCAGCCTGGTGACCATCACCAACTCCGTCACCAAGGAGACCGCGCCGTACGTCATTCGCTCCGGCAATTTCTGGTACTTCGCTGACATGCCGTTCTCGTACATCGGGCCGCGCGATCGTTACCTCGCAATGTGCGATCTGCTGCATGACATCCTGGGCACCAATGCGGCCACGCTGCATCGTGCGCTGGTGCGTCTGGAAGACATCAACGCCACCAATACCGTCACGTCCATCAACACGCTGACGGACTACCTGTACAGCCAGAAGATTCCGTTCTCGCTCGCCACGATCCCGCTGTACAAGGATCCGAATGGGGTCTACAACGGCGGTGTGTCGCAGACGATTCACCTGGTCAATGCAACGGGGCTGAAGTCGGCGCTGAACCATGCGCTGGCGCGCGGCGGGAAGATCCTGATGCACGGCTATACCCACCAGTACAGCAACATCCCGAACCTGATCAACGCGGTCAGCGCGAACGACTTCGAGTTCTGGTTTGCCACGCAAAACCGGCCGGTGAACGAAGACTCGACCCAATGGGCAGCCGGGCGATTGTCTTCGGGGTTGCTGGAGCTTCAGCTCAACGGCTACTTCCCGTTTGCGTGGGAAGCGCCGCACTACCAGTCTTCACCACTGGCCATCAAGGCGGTGCCGCAGTACTTCAAGAACACGTATCAGCGCGTGGTGTATTACACGTCCGACAACCCGCAAACGCTGAATGCCGCCACGGCGGGGCATGATTTCTCGGTTGGCCAGTTCTTCCCCTACATCATTCAGAAGGACTACTACAACCAGCGGATCATTCCGGAGAACCTCGGCAACGTGGAATACAACATCTGCAATATTGATCCGTCATCGTGCCTGACGTACACCGCGCAGGACATCCTGACCAACGCGAACTATGCGCTGGTCGTGCGCGACGGCTTTGCCTCGTTCTTCTTCCACCCGTTCTGGCTGGAACCGGAAGTCGGCACGCCGGGGTATACGGATTTCCAAACCATCATTACCGGCATCACGTCCCTGGGCTATACCTGGGCGGATGCCAGCACCGTGCAGTAGTCATGTGCGGGATGCGCTCATTGTTGGCAGCGGCCATGCTGGCATTGAGCGCATCCACGCAGGCCGCAGGGCCGGTGGGTGTGATGCCTGCCGGCCCTGTGCCGTTATATGGCGTCACGGTCGATGCGGTGGACAACGTGCCGGCAGTGGTGGACGCACTTGCGCATCTGTCTCGCACGCCAACCGTACGCATCGTCTTTGATGAAGGCATGAGTGCCGCGCACTATGCTGCGCCCGTCACCGCCATCCGCCGCGCAGCCTACGTGATGGGCGAACTGGCCGATTCCTCCACGCTCAAGCAAACCACCGCAACGCAACTGCGCGCACGCGCCATCGCCTATATCGACACACTCGGCAGCAACGTCGACGTGTGGGAGATCGGCAACGAGATCAACGGGGAGTGGACCGGCCCCACACGCGACGTGGTCGACAAGACCCTGGCCGCCTACGATGCCGTCCGCCAGCGCAGCGGTCGCACCGCACTCACGCTCTACTACAACGAGGGCTGTGCCGAGCAACCCGCACGCGCGATGTTCGACTGGACCGAACGCAACGTGCCGCAGCGCCTACGCGATGGGCTCGACTACGTGTTCATCAGCTTCTATGAAGACGACTGCAAGATCGCACCGCCGGATTGGAACGCGGTGTTCAACCGCCTGGGCGAGCTGTTTCCGCACGCCATGCTCGGTTTCGGGGAAGTCGGCACACGCCAGGCCCCGCGCAAAGCGGCACTGCTCACGCGCTACTACGGCCTGACGATTGCACACGCGCGCTTTGTGGGCGGCTACTTCTGGTGGTACTTCCGGCAGGACATGGTGCCGCGGTCAAGACCGCTGTGGCGCACCCTCGATGCGGCATTGCTGGCCATGCCGACGGCGCCTAGCCGCTAGCGCGGGCGCTGACGCGTTGTGCATTTGCCGATGGCTTTTTGCCGGCCACGTCTTCAGGTTCAACGGGTTCGCCATCACGACGCACCAGCTGGATGGTACGTGTGGGTAGCGCGAACGAGGTGCCCAGGTTTTCCAGCCCTTCCAGGATCGTCAGATTGATCTGCTGCTGAATGTCCATGTACAGGTTGAAGTCGGGGTCGGTCACGAAGTACACCACCTCAAAGTTCAGCGCGTTTTCGCCAAACTCCTTGAAGTGCGCGCGATCGAAGCGCGTGTTGCCGGCGGCTTCCACCGCCTTGCGCACGATGTCGGGAATCTTCTGCAGTTGCGCCGCGCGCGCATCGTACGTCACCCCAAAGTTGAAGACGATGCGCCGTTCTGACATCCGTTTGTAATTGTGGATCGTGCTCTTGAGTAGTGCCGTATTGGAAGCGACGATCTCTTCGCCCGACAGGCTGCGGATGCGTGTGGTCTTCAGGCCCACGTGCTGCACCGTGCCGGCAATGGATTCAAAGAGGATGAAATCGCCAATCTCGAATGGCTTGTCCAGCCCGATCGCCAGCGAGGCAAACAGATCGCTCAAGATGCTCTGCACCGCCAGTGCGACCGCCACACCGCCCACACCCAGACTCGCAACAAAGGCCGTGATATTGATGCCCACATTGGCCAGGATGGCCAACAGCAGCATCGACCACAGCGCAAACCGTAGCACCCACGCAGTCATCGATGTGATGACGGGGTTGCGCGTGGCATGGGTTTGTGTGGAAAGCCGATCGCGCGCCCACAGCTTCACACCGCGGTTGAGCCACAGCGCAATCTGGAAACCGATGATGACGAACCAGATGTGATCGAGCTTGTTGGCAATACGCGTGGGCAGGTCAATGAAATACGAACCCGCAAGCAATGCAGCCAGCGCGATGAACAGCGGATGTGTATCGCGCAGGACGGCGGTGACAAGAATGTCGAAGCGATAACCGGTGCGTTGGGCGCGGGCGTCAAACCGGTTGCAGATCAAGTGCAGCACGCTGGACAACGCCACATACGCCACGATGACGGTCAGTGTGGCGGCGGCCCAGTCGCGGGCCGGCACGCGCAGGAAGGTGTGGGCGTTGAGCCACTCCATCAGCATCTCCGTGATTGGTCACGGATGTGGCGCCGCACAAAATGTGCCTGCCTAAATGTGCCCGCGCTACGTCATGGTAGTGGCAAGCCCTTGCAGATCAGGCGGCACGCACACGCGGTTGCGCCCTTGCCGTTTGGCTTCGATCAGGCCAACGTCGGCATCAGCCAGCAGATGCGCCAAGTCTTGCCCTGGCCGCAGCGGTGCGGCGCCCGCGCTGATCGTCAGCGGCCCCACGGGCGTTTGCGAGGCGGCCACCGCGGCCTTGAGCCGCTCGACCACGGCCAGCGCATCGGTCAACCCGCAGTTGGGCAGCAGCACGGCAAACTCGTCACCGCCCAGGCGGCCGAACAGATCATGCGGGCGCAACACTTGCGCGAGCGCGTCGGACAGCGCAATCAGCGCCTCGTCACCGGCGGCATGTCCCCAGGCATCGTTGATGGATTTGAAGTGATCGACGTCCAGATACAGTGCGCACAGCGGCTCGGCATGGTGCTGAGCGCGCTCCACCGCAAAGCTGCCCAACTCGAAAAAGCGCTGGCGCGCCAGCATGCCGGTCAGGTGGTCGGTGTTGGCACGGTCGGCCAAGGTGCGTTCGGCCGCAAAGTGGCGCGCCATCGCACGCAGCAGGTAAGTGTGAATCACGGCTGCTGCGCCGATGCAGATCGGCAGATACAGCACCAGGCCGAGCCATGCCTTATGCAACGCGGCTGGCGATGTGCTCGTCGTGAACATCGCCACCAGCGGCCCGGCCGCGCACAACGCCATGGCGATCACGAAATCGCGCCGCGTCAGCCATGCGGGGCTGGTGGCCAGCGGCATCAGGTAGAAGGCTGGCAGCACCCATTCAAGCCCGGCCTGATGCCCGAAGAGCACGATGGCGATTTCTTCCGTCAGCAGGTGCGCGAGCGCCAGCGGCGGCCACAGCCCCGTGTGCTGGTGCCGCTCTGCGGTCAGCACGATGGCGATCAGCACGCCGAGCGTCACCCCAAGCGGGACGAGCGTTTGCAGCATGCCCGTCGACCAGCCCAGCAGCACGGCAAAGGCATACGCCAACACGCCGCACTTGGCGAGCGCCAGGATCATCGGTACGAAATGGCGTGCCTGATAGTCGCGCGATGGCGTGCGCGCGTCGGGCAGGGCAGATGCGTCGAGAAGGGGTGGCGGGTTCGCGCTCAAGGCAGGATGAGCCGGCCTCGGGCGCGGCGGATGGCGCGGGTGGGGCCGGATTGCGCAGCAAAGCGCGCATTCTAATGGGGCCGTGCCGGTTGTGTGCGCGTTCCGTGCGAATTCGTACACGGATTTTCCGACGCCGCACAAGCACTCAGCCGGCCAGCACCTGCCACACCAGCCACACGTTGGCCACGCTGATGATGACGAACAGCGCCCACGCCAGCATTGACGTTAACCGACTGTTAACAAACGCGCCCATCAGCGTGCGGTCGCCGGTCATGCGGATCAGCGGAAACATCGCAAACGGCAGCTGCAGGCCCAGTACCACCTGGCTGATGACGAGCAGCTTGCCAATAGCATGATCGCCCAGCATCGCCACGCCGATGAACGCCGGAATCAACGCCAGCGCCCGCGTGATCAGCCGTCGCTGCCAGCAGGGGATGCGCAAGTCCAGAAACCCTTCCATCAGGATCTGCCCGGCGATGGTGCCGGTAAATGTGGAGCTTTGCCCCGCCGCCAGCAGGGCGATGCCGAACAGCAACCCGGCCAGCGCAGTGCCGACAATCGGCTCCAGCAGATGGTAGGCGTCTTGAATGTCGGCCACGTTTTGATGGCCGTGGGCATGGAATGCAGCGGCGGCCAGAATCAGGATGGCGCCGTTCACCAACAGCGCCAGGCCGAGTGACACGATGGTGTCGAGGCGCGACAAGCCGATGGCTTCGCGCTTGGCAGCTTCGGTGTTGGCCGTCATGCGTGTCTGCACGATGGATGAGTGCAGATACAGGTTATGCGGCATCACCGTGGCACCGAGGATGCCGATGGCAAGGTACAGCGGTTCGCGCTCGCTCAGGGTTTGCCAAGACGGCATCAGCCCAGCCGCTACCGACGGCCAGTGCGGCTTGATGAGCACCAGCTCAACGAAGTAGCACAGGCCGATGGTCAGGATGAGGCCCAGAACGATGGCCTCCAGTTGCCGGAAATTCTTGCCCTTCAGGCCCAGCACGATCAGCGTGTCCAGCGCCGTTAGTGCCACGCCTGCCAGAATCGGCACACCCAGCAGCAGATGGAAGGCCAGCGCGCAACCCAGCACCTCGGCCAAGTCGCACGCGATGATCGAGAGTTCCGCCAGCAGCCATTGCGTCCGCAGTGCGCCGGGGTGGCGTTGATACCGTTCGCGCGAGGCCCGCGCCAGATCCATGCCAGTGACAATGCCCAGCCGTGCCGACAGACACTGCAGCACGATGGCCGCCAGGCTGGACAGCAGCACCACGAACAGCAGCCCGTACCCATAGCGCGAGCCGGCCTCGATATCGGTCGCCCAGTTGCCTGGGTCCATATAGCCCACGGACACCAGCAACCCCGGCCCCGCAAAGCGCAGCAGCTTCTTCCACAGCGGCAGACCAGGCGGGACGGCCACGGTGCCGCGCACCTCAGATGGGCAGAAAGGCGCGGTGGCGGTGGTGGGTAGGTGGAACATGGGGCGGCGGCCGTTTGAGGAAAAATCAATTAAAACGGCATCATGATAGCTAAGGCTTGATTTGAGCGCCGCCGCCGTCGTGCCAAGCCGGTTTGCGGGCACATCGGCCGTCACATGGCGCCACACATTTAAGGCAAAGCTCAGTCCGTTGCGGTAGATTTCGACCTTTGCCGGCGCCGGTTTCCCAGGTGCCGGCTCTCCGTTTACCGTTGTGACGGCCGTCTTCGAGCCGCTAACAAAACCGCCCTGGCGTCGTTGTGCCTCCTTGCCGTACCTTTGTACTGTCTGCGTCGGCACGCCTAGCCAGGACGGTTTTGTTAGCGGCTCTTACCGTCGCCACTCTCCGCCGAGATTTCCGCGCATGAACGCCATCCTCCTCATCGAAGACGACTTGCCGCTGGGCACCGCACTGGCCCGCGCGTTGCGTCAGGCCGGCTACAACGCGACCTGGGTGCGCCGCCTGGTCGACGCGCAGAAATGGATGACCACCAACACCTTCGAGGCCATCGTGCTCGACCTCGGCCTGCCCGATGGCGAGGGCCATGTCTTTCTGGAAGAGCTGCGCGCCGCGCACCGCGATGTGCCCGTCATCATTGCCAGCGCGCGCGATGCCTTGTCCGAACGTTTGAAAGGGCTGGATGCCGGCGCGGACGACTTCCTCGTCAAGCCGTTCCCGGTGGATGAACTGATCGCCCGCCTGCGTGCCGTGCTGCGTCGCCACGCGGGGCAGAGCACCAACCAGTGGAACGTCGGCAACCTCGTGGTGGAGCCTTCGCAGAAGCGCGTGACGCAAGAGGGCCAGGTCATCGAACTCACGCCGCGCGAATACCAGTTGCTGCTCGAACTCGTGCGCCGCGCGCACCGCTGGGTGCCGCGTGAAACGCTCATGGACGCGCTCTACCGCGAAGGCGACAGCGTGAGCGCCAATGCGCTGGAGGTCGTCATCCACCACCTGCGCCGCAAGCTCGGCAACGAAACCATTCAGACCATCCGCGGTGTCGGCTACATGATCGGCGGCAACCGTGGAGCTGCCCAATGAAGCTGGCGGTTCCGGCCATCCTGCGGGTTCGCTCGCTGTCGTTCCGGCTGTATGTGCTGATCCTGCTGGCGCTGGTGTTGATGCTGCTGGTGCAGCTCGTCATCGCGCATCTGGAAATCTCGCGCACCAACAGCCGCCAAGTGGTGAGCGACTTGCGCATGTCCGCGCAGGCCTATGCGGATCTGACCACGCTCAACATGGATGACGTGCCGCGCCGCGAAGAATTCCTGCGCCGCCTCACCGACATCAAGCTGGGTCTGTCGCTGCCCAATATCCTGCCCGGTGAATTCCGCTACGTGCTGTGCGATCGGGCCGGCAACGTTGTGACCGCGTTCCCCGGCGCGCCGACCATGCCCTGCGGCAAGGCGCACGACACTGTGGTTGAAGTCATGCTCGAGGGCAAGCCGTGGCGCAGTTACACGGTGGATAGCGTCGATGGCAAGCTCTCTGCCACGGTGGCGCAGCCGCTGTCGGCCTACGAGCGCGCCATTCGCGATCTCTTTCAGGAAGTGGCCATTGCGCTGGCCATTCTGGCGATCGCGCTGATGGTGATGGTGGGCTGGGCGGCGCACCAGGGGCTCAAGCCACTGCGCACGCTTACGCGGCAAGTAGAAGCGCGCGATTCCGCCGATCTCGAACCCGTGCAGAGCGTCGAACATGCCGAGTTGAAACCGCTCGTTGACGCATTGAACGGCTTGTTCGCGCGCGTGCGGCGCGGCATTGAGGCCGACCGCCGTTTCTTTGCCGATGCTGCGCACGAGCTGCGTACGCCGCTGGCGGCCATCCAGGCGCAGGCCTACGTGGTGTCTCATTCCGACAGCGAGGAAGATCGCTCGACCGCGCTGCGCGAGTTCGATCGCGGGATTTCACGCGCGACGCAATCGTTGGCCAAGCTGCTGGCCATTGCGCGGCTTGATGCGCGTCGTGTGGAGGCGCAGCTGGCGCAAGGCGCGTTGTCTGACCTGGCCGGTTGTGCGCGCAGCGGCGTAATCCAGCAGGCGTCACGCGCAGAGCGTCGCAACATCACGTTGTCGTACGAGGGTGCCAATCAGGCATGGGTCTCGGTGTCGCATGAAGACGCCGCCACGCTGGTCGAAAACGTGCTCGACAACGCGGTGCGCGAAACGCCCAACGGCGGTGAGGTGCGGGTGTCCGCGAGGCGCGTCGATCAGGCCGGTGTGCCCATGGTCGAACTGCGTATCGAAGACTCCGGCCCCGGTATACCGCCCGACGAGCGCGAGCGCGTGTTCGAGCGGTTCTATCGCCCGCGCACCAGCCAGTCGCAGGGCAGCGGCCTCGGGCTGGCGATCGTGCGCCGTATCGCCGAACTCGGGAATGGTTCGGTCGCCATTGAAGACGGTTTGGTTCATGCGGACGGCCGGGGATGCGCGATCGTCATCCGCCTGCCGGCACTCGATGCCGTGCCCGAACCCATTGAGCCCGACGACGTGCCGCCAGGCATGGCGGACGCGCCGGGCCATTGATTTACCCGGATCAGTAGCCGACCGTGAAGCGCTGGCGCGGGTGCGCCGGCTTTTCCGTCTCGTCGAGGAAGGCGATTGCGTAGTCTTCCATGGAAATCCACGGCTTGCCGTTGGCGTCCACCAGCAGCGTGTCCTTGCCGACACGGAAGTGCCCCGTGCGCTCGCCCGGCTCGAAGATGGCTGCCGGCGATACGAACGTCCAGTTCAGCTCGGTTTCTTTGCGCAGCGCGTTGAGGAAATCGCGGCCAGCCGAGGCTTCATCAAAGTACTCCTTGGGGAACTGCGGCGTGTCGATCAATGCCACGCCCGGAGCAACTTCGAGGCTGCCTGCGCCGCCCACCACCAGCAGACGCGGCACGCCGGCTTTTTTCACCGCACCCACGATCTGGTCGGCATTGGCTTGCAGGAAGCGCACGGTGCTATGAGCGACGTCATGTCCCACGAGCGCGGCACTGAGCGCTGCCTGATCGGCGACATCCACATCCTTGGTGGTCAAGCCGGCGCGTGCCGGCAGCTTCGACGCGGTGCGCGCAATGGCTGTCACCTGATGGCCGCGACGCAGCGCTTCGTCGATCAGGCGGGTACCCACGCGCCCCGTGGCGCCGATGATTGCAATCTTCATGATGAACTCCTTGTGGAACAGTTCCGGTGGTTGATGATAGATATGTAATTAGTTTAGTTACATATACGGACAAAAAAATATGCCGGCCTACTAGGCCCGGCGGCGACGTCGTTGCGCGTGTCCGACCTCGTCAAGGATGCTCGCAATGGTGCGTGCAGCCAGTTCAGCTTCCAGCGCAGCTTGCGCGCGGTGGGTCACGCTTTCCAGCACGCCGGTGATCTCGCGGCCGACCTCGCATGCCGGGTTGGGCGCATTGGGCGGCAGTGCAATCAGCACCGGCGACTCCACCAGGCGAAACACATCGAGCAAGGTGATGCGGTCTGCCGGCTGTGCCAGCGTGGCGCCGCCCGTCGCGCCCATCTGCGAAGTCACGAAACCGGCATCGGCCAGCTGCGCCACCAACCGGCGGATCAACGCTGGGTTGGTGCCCACACTGCCCGCGATCAGTGACGACGGCACCGGCCCCTCCGCGCTGGCGAGCAGGGTGAGGATGTGCACGGCGACGGCGAAACGGCTGCTGGTCATGGTGAGCAAAATGAAGTGTAACCAGTGTAGATACAGATGCGGGATGATGTCAACTCTGCATTGCGCGCTCCCGCTGGGACCGCCACGCCGGCTAGTTTGAGCCGACCCTTTGCGAGCCCGCATCCACGTCTGCAGAATGCCCCGCAGTTCGCGCCCGGCATGGTCGATTGACGTTATGGGGGCCAAGGAAGACGTGTGTTGCGCGCCTTCCGGTCCGGCATGTCAGCGCATACAATCCGGCGTTCTCGTGGATGCCGAATCCCCAACAGCGCAAGAGATCCTCGTCAAATTGAAAGGAATAACGTGAGCACCAAACTATCGATCAATCTCAACAAGATCGCGCTGATCCGGAATGCCAGAGGAGGCAACTATCCGGATCTGGGCCGGTTCGCGGAGCAGTGTCTCAAGCAAGGCGTGGACGGCATTACGCTCCATCCCCGGCCGGACGAGCGGCATGTGCGCTTTGCTGACCTGCCTGAGATCGCGGCGATTTGCGCCCGCTTCGGCCGGGAACTGAACGTCGAGGGCTATCCGTCGGAGCGTTTCATGGACGCGATGGCGGACATCCGGCCGGCACAGGTGACGCTCGTGCCAGATGCCCCGCAGCAGCTCACGTCGGATCATGGCTGGGACGTGCAGGCTCACGCGCCATTTCTTCAGGGCGTCGTGGCGCGGCTGAACGCACTTGGGTGCCGCGTGTCGTTGTTTATCAGCGCAAATCCGCAGGACGCGCGCGACGCGGCTGCTGTGGGTGCACAGCGGGTCGAGCTGTATACCGGCCCGTATGCGGCCGCCTATGCGGCTGGCGATGTTCGCGCACTCCTGACGGCATATCAGGAGACGGCGCGGGCTGCGCAGTCTTGCGGCATCGACGTGAATGCTGGTCACGACCTCAACCTGCAGAACCTCTCCACCTTGCTGAAGGCGTTCAACGTATCAGAGGTGTCGATCGGACACGCCTTCGTGGTCGAGTGCCTAGAGCAAGGCCTGGACGACGTGGTTGCGCAGTACCTGAAGATCGTTCGCGCCTGAAGGCTCAGTACAAACGGCTCCAGCAAACGCGTCTTCTGCGTTTGACATTGCGGCCCGCTGACGGCAGTTGTGTGCAGGTGCAGCAATTTTCCTGCTAGTATCCGGGTCAATGTTTGTGACGGACTTTTTTTCCTCCTCGCCTGTGCTGCCGCGTGCGAATGCGCGTGGGCTGCGTTCGCGCATGCGCGGCGTGCGATGGGTCCTCACAATCTGGTGCCTGTTGTTCACGGTGTCGGTGTTTTCGGCCACGCATTTCCCTGACGGGCAAGCCGCGGACGAGGCGCTGGAAGCTATCGACGCCGCGATGGACG
>JGI24740J21852_10000270_pt1 | contig 21884 bp, 17 predicted proteins | sample KBSCornC6_FD_21852 | JGI IMG/M metagenome (IMG submission 21852) | reverse complement strand
ACCCCCTCGTCGATCGCCGCGATCGAGGTCCAGCGACCCTCGCCCGAATCGGAGACGCGGCCGGCGAAGTCGGAGAGGTCGGGCGATTCCTGCAGCGCCGCCGCGGTCAGGTCGAGCAGCCAGGAGCCGACGACGCTGCCGCGGCGCCAGACCTCGGCGACCTCGGGGATGTCGAGGTCGTACTGGTAGTACTCGGGCTGCTCCATCGGCGCCGTCTCGGCGTCGGCCTCGCGCTGGACCTTGCCGGCGTCGGCGTTCTTGAGGATGTTCAGGCCCTCGGCGTAGGCGGCCATGATCGCGTACTCGATCCCGTTGTGGACCATCTTCACGAAGTGGCCGGCACCGTTCGGGCCGCAGTGCAGGTAGCCGTTCTCCGCGGGCGAGGGCTCGCCATCGCGCCCCGGCGTCCGCTCCGCCGACTCGACCCCCGGCGCCAGCGAGGCGAAGATCGGCTCCAGCCGGTCGACCGCCTCGTCGGGGCCCCCGATCATCAGGCAGTAGCCGCGCTCGAGCCCGAAGACGCCGCCGCTGGTCCCGCAGTCGATGAAGTCGATTCCCTGCTCGCGCAGCTTCGCGGCCCGGCGGATGTCGTCGTGGTAGTAGGAGTTGCCGCCGTCGACGATCGCGTCGCCGGACTCGAGCACGGCGGCGACGTCGTCGACGGTCTTCTCGGTGATCTCGCCGGCGGGGACCATCACCCAGACCGCCCGCGGCGCGCTCAGCTTCGAGGCCAGGTCCGCCAATGACTCGGCCCCGGTGGCACCCTCGCCGGCCAGGCCCTTGACCGCGTCGGGGTTGACGTCGAAGGCGACGATCTCGTGCCCGTCCCGCATCAGGCGGCGCGCCATGTTGGCGCCCATGCGGCCGAGGCCGACGATTCCGAGCTGCATGGTTGGCAATCCTATGCACTGGGGTAGCCTGCCGGACGCATGACCAGCAACGGCGCCCACAGGGACTCCGCCGCGGACCGGCTCGTCATCTTCGGGATCACCGGCGATCTGGCGAAGAAAATGACCTTCCGGGCGCTCTACCGGCTGGAGGCGCGCGGCAAGCTGGAGCTGCCGATCGTCGGCGTCGCGATCGACGACTGGAGCACCGAGCAGCTCCGCGAGCACGGCCGCGAAGCGATCTCCTCGACCGTCAAGAAGGTCGACGAAGAGGTGATGGAGCGGCTGCTGAAGCGGATCGACTACGTGCAGGGGGACTACGGCGACGCCGCCACCTTCAAGCGGGTGGGCGAGGCGATCGACGGCGCCAAGCAGCCGGTCTTCTACCTCGAGGTGCCGCCCTCGCTGTTCGCCACCGTCGTCCACGGGCTGTCCGACGCCGGCCTGACCGAGAACGCCCACGTGGTGATCGAGAAGCCGTTCGGGCACGACCTCGAATCGGCCCGCGCCCTCAACGCCGAACTCTGCGAGGTGCTGAGCGAGGACCAGATCCTCCGCATCGACCACTACCTCGGCAAGGAGCCGGTGATGGACATCACCTATCTGCGCTTCGTCAACTCGATCCTCGAGCCGGTCTGGAACCGCGCCCACGTCTCCCACGTGCAGATGACGATCGCCGAGGACTTCGGCGTCGACGACCGCGGCCGCTTCTACGACGCGGTCGGGGCGATGCGCGACGTGATCCAGAACCACGCCCTGCAGGTCCTGGCGCTGGTCGGGATGGGGCCGCCGACCGGAAACCACCACGACTCGATCCGCGACAAGAAGCTCGAATTCTTCAAGGCGATGCGGGCGGCCGACCCGAAGCGCTACGTGCGCGGCCAGTACGAGGGCTTCCTCGACGTCAAGGACGTCGCTCCCGACTCGACCACCGAGACCTTCGCCGCGGTCGAGCTCGAGGTCGACAACTGGCGCTGGAGCGGCGTCCCCTTCTTCATCCGGGCCGGCAAGTGCATGCCGGCGAAGTCGAGCGAGGTGACGGTCGTCTTCAAGCGGCCGCCGCAGCTCGGGATCGGCCACGGCCGCACCCCGCAGCCGAACCAGATGACGATCCGGATCGAGCCCGAGCCCGGTTCGCGGATGCGGCTCTACGCGAAGAAGGCCGGCGAAGAGGCCTTCGAGCCGGCCGACCTCGAGGTGCTGTTCGAGAAGGAGCCGGGCGAGGAGCCCGAGCCCTACGAGCGCCTGCTCGGCGACGCGATCGACGGCGTCCACACCCTCTTCACCCGCCAGGACGCGATCGAAGAGACCTGGAGGGTGGTCCAGCCGCTGCTCGACGAACCGGGGCCGGTCCACACCTACGAGCCCGGCACCTGGGGCCCGAAGGAGGCCGAAAAGCTGACCCGCGGCATCGCCCAGTGGTCGGATCCCTGGCTCCCCGAGCCACTCTCCAGCGGCGTGCTAGGTTTTTAGGCCCGCCTTATTAGGCGCGCCTAATCTGCGGCGCCCGCAACGGCGGGACCCACCGGCATGATCCCCACTTTCGTCATCACCCTGCGCGAGGGCGTCGAGGCCGCCCTGATCGTCGGCATCATCGCCGCCTTCCTGGTCAAGGAGGGGCGGCGCGACGCGATCAAGCAGATGTGGCTCGGCGTCGGCATCGCCGTCGTGCTCTGCGCGGCCGGCGCAGTGCTGCTGCGGGTGATCGGTCAGGAGCTGCCGCAGAAGCAGCAGGAGGGGCTGGAGACCGTGATTGGGCTGATCGCCGTCTCCGCGGTCACCTACATGATCGTCTGGATGCGGCGCAACGCCCGCGGCATCAAGGCGACCTTGGAAGGGGAGGCGGCGACCGCGCTGGCCGCCGGCTCGACGATGGCCCTGGTCGGGATGGCCTTCCTCGCGGTGCTGCGCGAGGGCTTCGAGACCTCCGTCTTCCTGCTGGCGGCGTTCCAGGACGCCACCGACACCACCGCCGCCGGCTCCGGCGCCGTGCTCGGCCTGCTCGCCGCGATCGCGATCGGCCTCGGCCTCTACCGCGGCGGCGTCCGCATCAACCTCACCCGCTTCTTCCGCTTCACCGGGCTGATCCTCGTCTTCGTCGCCGCCGGCCTGCTCGCGACGGCGGCCCACACGGCCCATGAGGCGGGTTGGGTCAACAGCTTCCAGAGCCAGGCGATCGACCTCACCTGGCTGGTCCAGCCCGGCACCGTCTCCGGCTCCCTGCTGACCGGGATGCTGGGCCTGCAGCCGCAGCCGACGACGATCGAGGTCACTGTCTACCTGCTCTACGCGGTGCCGATGGCGCTCTACGTGCTCTGGCCCGACAGCCTGCGCAGGCGCCTGCGGATCGGCGTCCGCCGCCGCACCGCCCCGGCGCAGAACCCCGCCTGAGCGCAGCGCCGAGATGACCCCGATCACCCGTCGCCGCCTGCTGGCCTCAGCCGGCATCGGCGCCGCCGGCATCGGCCTCGGCGCCACCGGCTACCTGGTCGGCCAGGACGCCGCCGAGGCGAACGGCGAAGGCACCGGCAGCGTCCCCTTCTACGGCGAGCACCAGGCCGGGATCGACACCCCCGCCCAGGACCGCCTCCACTTCGCCGCCTTCGACCTGCTGACCGAAGACCCGGGCGAGCTGCGGGAGATGATGCGCGAGTGGTCCAAGGCGGCGGCGGAAATGACCGCCGGCGAGATGATCGGCGACGTCAACGACGAGGAGCTGGCGCCCCCCGACGACACCGGCGAGACGGTCGGCCTGCTCCCGTCCAGCCTCACCGTCACCTTCGGCTTCGGCCCGAGCCTGTTCGAGAAGCGCGGCCTCGGCCTGGCGGCGCGGCGCCCGGCGGCGCTGAAGCCGCTGCCGCCGCTCCCCGGCGACGAGCTGAACGGGCTCGAAAGCGGCGGCGACATCTGCGTCCAGGCCTGCTCCGACGACCCCCAGGTCGCCTTCCACGCGGTCCGCAACCTGGCCCGGATCGGCCGCGGCACGGTCGCGATGCGCTGGTCCCAGCTCGGCTTCGGCCGCACCTCCTCGACCAGCCGCAGCCAGGACACGCCGCGCAATCTGATGGGGATGAAGGACGGCACCGCCAACATCCGCGCCGAGGACACCGAGGCGATGCGACGCTTCGTCTGGCTCGGCAGCGGCGACGGGCCGGCCTGGATCGTCGGCGGCAGCTACATGGTCACGCGCCGGATCCGGATGCTGCTCGAGGTCTGGGACCGCGCCTCGCTGGAAGACCAGGAGCAGACGATCGGCCGCCACAAGTACAGCGGCGCCCCGCTCGGCGCCAGCGAGGAGTTCGACCCGCTCGACCTCGACGCCGAGAAGAACGGCCAGCCGACGATCCCGGCCAACGCCCACGTCCGCCTCGCCTCGGCACAGGTGAACGGCGAGCGGATCCTGCGACGGGGCTACTCCTTCACCGACGGCGTCGACGAGAGCCTCGGCGAGCTCGAAGCCGGCCTCTTCTTCATCTGCTTCCAGCGCGATCCCGCCAAGCAGTTCATCCCGATCCAGCAACGGCTCGGCTCGATGGACGCGCTGAACGAGTACATCAAGCATGTCGGCAGCGCCGTCTTCGCGATCCCACCCGGGGCGAAGTCCGGCGGCTACGTCGGCGAAGGCCTGCTCGGCTGACTGGGCTATTCCGACTCGTCCCGTCGGTTTTTGTAGGGTGCCCTAACTAAGGGTCACCTAACTTCCCTCCAGAGCCTGCAGAAGGAGCTCGACACAGATGAACCGACTCACCCTCCGTCCCGCCCTCGCCGCGCTCGCGGTCGGCCTGCTCGCGGTCGCCCTGGCCGCCTGCGGCTCCAGCGAAGACGCGCCGGCGGGCGCCAAGAAGCTGAGCTTCAAGATCACCGACGCCGGCTGCATCCCCCACGACGCCAGCGCGCCGGCCGGCCCGATCACCGTCGAAGCCGAGAACGACGGCAGCTCCAGCGTCACCGAGATCGAGGTGCTGGACGGCGAAACGATCCTCGGCGAGAAGGAGAACGTGACCGACGGCCTTTCGGGCAGCTTCTCGCTGACCCTCGAGGAAGGCGAATACACGCTGCGCTGCAACGGCGGCGACCAGGAAGACGGCACCCTGAAGGTGACCGGCAAGCTGGCGAGCAAATCCAGCCCCGAGGTCGAGACGGCGATCGACAACTACCGCGGCTACCTGGAGAAGAACACCGCCGAACTGGTCGCGCGGACGCGGCCCTTCGTCGCCGCGGTGGTCGCCGGCAACGTCGCCCAGGCGAAGTCGCAGTACGCGGCAGCCCGCATCCCCTACGAGCGGATCGAGCCGGTGGCCGAGTCCTTCGGCGACCTCGACCCCCGCATCGACGCCCGCGAAAACGACGTCCCGAAGAGCGAATTCGGCGGCTTCCACCGGATCGAGAAAGCGCTCTGGGAAGAAGGCACCGCCAAGGGCATGGCGCCTGTCGCCAAGCAGCTCCAGGCCGACGTCGAAGAACTGCAGTCGAAGGTCAAGAACGTGAAGCTGCAGGCGGTGCAGATCGCCAACGGCGCCAACGAGCTGCTCGGCGAGGTCTCCGCCTCGAAGATCACCGGCGAGGAGGAGCGCTACTCGCACATCGACCTGGTCGACTTCAAGGCCAACGTCGAAGGCGCCGAAGTCGCCTTCAAGTCGATCGAGCCGCTGCTGAGCAAGAACGATCCGAAGCTGGCGAAGGAAATCGAAGCCGACTTCGAAAACGTCTACGCGGCGCTCGAGCCCTACGAACGCGGCGACGGCTTCGTCAGCTACGAAGACCTGACCCGGTCCGACACCCGCAAGCTCGCCCAGACGATCGACATCCTGGCCGAAAAGCTCTCGCAGGTTCCGGCCCAGATCGTCGCCGGCGAAGGCGGCTGAGGCTAAGCAGGGCCATGGGGAGCGGGGGCATGATCGGGCCTCCGCTCCTCGCGGTACAGCCGCAGCGCGAAGGCACCCGCCGGGTGCTCGCGCAGCTCACCGATCGTCGCCGCCATCGGCGCCGGCAGCTCCTCGGGCTGCGGCAGCGGCACGCCGTACTCGGGCGGCACCAGCACCGACGCGGCCAGCGCCGCGAAGGTGAGGTCGGCAGCGCTGAAACCGTCGCCGCATAGGTGGGTGCGGCCGTCGGCGAGGCGCGCCGCGACCTCGTCGAAGACCGCGCGGACGGTCGCCAGCGATTCCGCCACGCTCGCCGGCGAGATCTCCAGATAGCGGTCGATCACCCGCATCGCCATCGGGAAGACGAAGGGAAAGGCCCGGCGCTGCCAGGCGGGGACGCCGGTGCAGTTGTAGGCGACGGCGATCTCGCGGCTGCCGCGCAGCGAGTCGTACATCCAGCGGCGCCCGTGTGGGCCGAGGCGGGTGTCGAAGTCCTGCTCCAGCGTGCGAACCGCGGCGGCGGCCTCCGGATCGGCCGGGAACAGACGCCGCTCGGGCGGGGCCAACGAGTCGGCCTCGGCGAGGATCTCGGCCGACTCGGCGAAGACGCGATCGCCGCTGATCAGCACCGGCGCGGTTTTGCCACCGCCGGCGCGGCGCACCGCGACCCAGTGGAAGATCTGCAGGTGGGCCCGCTCGCGATACTCGATCCCGGCCCGGTCCAGCGCCCAGCGCGCCTTCTCGCAGTAGTGGCTGATCGGGATCGTGATCAGGACGCGGTCGGGCTCCATCCGGCCATTGTCTCGGGCAGCGCAAATCCGCTCTCCGTCGCCCAGGCCTGGACCGCGTCGAGCAGGCGCCGCTGCGCCTCGGCGCGGTCGGGCAGCCACAGCAGCCGCGCCTGCTGCTCGGCGTCGATCAGGAGCAGCCCGTCCATCCCTTTCGCCCGCTGCAGCGTCGTCACCGCCTGCGCCGCCGTGTGGGCGATCGGGGCGCCGACGTTGAGCGAGGTGTTGACCGAGGCCTCGACCCCGAGCCGCCGCCCCATCGCCAGCAGGTACTCGTGGCAGAGTGGATTGGTCTCGGGCCGGACGATCTGGAGGCGGCCGGTGCCGTCGTGGTGGATTACCGAGGGGATCAGCTCGCGCGCCTCGGGCCGGGCGCGGGCGGTCAGCACCATGTAGCTGTAGGCGTTGTAGTCGTCGGCGGCGGCGCCCGGCTGCAGCTCGAACAGCCGCTCGGCGGCGTCCCGGGTCAGCATCGGCGCCAGCGGCCGGATCAGTTCCCGGTGCTTGACGCGTTCGTTCAGCAAGCGCCGCGTCTCGGGATTGCAGGGGTTGGCGAGGATGCTGCGGTGGCCGAGCGCCCGGGGCCCCGTCTCCGAGGCGCCCTGAAAGAGGCCGATGATGCGATCGCCGGCGACCAGGTGGGAGAGCAGGTCGGCGACCTCGCCCCGCCGCTGCGGATCCGAGCAGTCGCCGAGGGCCATGCTTGCGACACTCCCCTCGGCCTCCATCGCCGCCTCGACCTCGGCGCCGCTGGGCGCGGACCCGCAGTAGAAGGCATGGCGCAGCGGCGCCCCAGGCCGGGCCCCGGCCTGCATCGCGAACCCGTACGCCGCGCCGACCGGGGTGCCGGCGTCGCCGGGGACCGGCGGCACCCAGATCTGCAGGCGGGTGTCTTCGCGGCCCATCTGGCGCTCGAACCAGCGCTCTTCGAAGCAGTCGAGCAGGCGCATGTTGGCGACGCAGTTGAGGGCGGTGCCGCCGGTGAGGACGAGTCGGCTGGAGCCGGTCTCGCGGATCAGCGCGTCGACGATGTGCATCAGCGCGTCCTCGAAGACCATTTGCAGGGCGGCAGCCTTGTCGACGCGATCGCGCGTGATCTCGGGGTGGCGCACGTCCTCGACGTCGAGGATCGCGTCCGGGTGCCACATCTGATCGAGCGGGATCGGCTCNCCGAGGATGTCGACCAGCTCCTCGGTGTAGGGGTCGGCCTCCCCCCCGCGCGTCCACTTCGCGATCGCCCGGTTGATCCGGACCATCCCATTCGGGCCGAAGTAGACGATCTGCCGCAGGCGCCGGTAGAAGTGGTTGGTCAGGCGGTTGCCGTCGCCCCAGGCGGCCGCGCCCATGTAGCGGCCCTCGGAGCTCAGCACCGGCCAGCCGCCCTGGCTCGAGCTGACGATCCCGTACAGGGACCCGAGCGAGTCGAAGGTCCCCCCTTCGGACCGCAGCAGCTTCACCTCGCCTTCGTGTGCCAGATACATCGAGCTGGAGGCATCGTCGCCGGAGGCGTCCAGCACGACCACCATCGTCGGCTCGTCCTCGGCGGCAAACGGCGAGACGGCGTAGCTGAAGTAGGCATGGTTGTCGTGGTGGCGCATACCGACGATCGGCAGGCGCTCCGCCAGCCCGAGCTGCGCGGTAAGCCGGTCCGCAGTCGTTCTCAGCAATCCGGGGAGGTCCTCGTTGACGCCATCGCCCGACATCTCCCTCAGCCCCTTGTTCATGCTCGCCGGGGCTTCTTCGAGCGTGGTGCGAACGGCGAACCGGGTCCCCGCCTTGGCGATGTCCCAGCTGCCAACGCAGGCCGCCAGATCGTCGGGACGGAGCCCCAGCTCCGCCAACCGCCGCATCACGGCGTCGATCGAGTGCTGCGGGTAGTCGGAGCAGTGCTTGACCGCGGTGTAGCGCTCCTCCTCTTCGTTGCAGATCAGCTCCACGACGCCCTCTGGCGAGACCCGGACCAGCGCCGCGCCGGCGTTGTGGAAGCCGACTCCGAGCCCGAGCACATAGGCCTCCTCGCCGGCGGCGATCGCCCGCTGAAGCCGGGCGAACCGCGAGCGGGCGGGGCCGCTCTCGAAATCGACGAAGCCGTTACGGGCGAGGAATCGCCGCATCGCCGGGTAGGCGACTCGCCCAGCCACCCCGGCCAGGGCTCGGCCCCGGCGGGGGGCTCCGTGTCTGCCGAAGACGCCGCCGGCCGCTCCCTCGCCCATCGGGCGATCATAGGTTTGGCCCGTGGGTGTTCCAATCGTTTTCTCTACAAATGGTGTTAATTACCGCCGTCCCTCCGATTCGGCGCCAGACGGTCGCCGAGGGTGCGGCTAACGTCCCCCGCCGATGACTTCGATCGACGTCGATAGCGAGCGCAGGGCCGAGGAGATGCTGGCGCGGCTCGGCTTCGCCGCCTGGCGCCCGGGCCAGCGTGAGGCCGTGATCGCCGCGCTCGAGGGCCGGGACTCGCTGGTCGTGATGCCGACCGGCGGCGGCAAGAGCCTCTGCTACCAGCTGCCGGGCCTGGCGAGCGAGGACCTGACGATCGTCGTCTCGCCGCTGATCGCGCTGATGCGGGACCAGTGGCTCCGGCTGACCGACGCCGGCCACCCGGTCGCGATGATCGCCTCGGGGATGGAAGCGGAGACCTCCCGTCGCGAACTGGGCCGGGTGCGGGGCGGCGAGGCGCGGATCGTCTACTGCTCGCCGGAGCGGTTCGGCTCGGAATTCTTCCTCGACGCGATCTCGACCCGGCGGATCGACCTGATGGCGGTCGACGAGGCGCACTGCGTCTCCGAGTGGGGCCACGACTTCCGCCCCGACTACCTGCGGCTGCCGGAGATCGCCGAGCGGCTGGGCCGGCCGACGGTGATGGCCTGCACGGCGACGGCGACGAAGGCGGTCGCGGCGGAGATCGTGCGCCGGTTCCAGATGCGCTCGCCGCTGCAGGTGCGCTCCGGCTTCGACCGGCCCAACCTCTCCTTCGACGTGGTGCCGCTGGAAGGCAAGGGCTCGCAGGCGAAACGGCTGGCGCTGCTGGAAGCGGGCCTCGCCGACCCGGCCAACCGGCCGGCGATCGTCTACGCCGGCACCCGTCGCGACACCGACGAGCTGGCGCAGACCCTGCGTGAGACGGGACTGCGGGCGCTCCCCTACCACGCCGGGATGGAGCCGCAGGACCGCAGCGAGACCCAGCGCCGCTTCATGGGCGGCGACGCCGAGGTGATCGTCGCCACCAACGCCTTCGGGATGGGTGTCGACAAAGCCGACGTGCGCTCGGTCTGGCACGTGACCGTCCCGACCAGCGTCGAGGCCTACTACCAGGAGGCCGGTCGCGGCGGCCGCGACGGCCTGCCGGCGCGGGCGGTGCTGCTGGCGATGAAGTCCGACCTCGGCCGCCTCCTGCGCTTCAACGAACAGCGCAAGGGCAACCCCGAGCAGGCGATCGCCTACGAGCGCGGCTGGCGCGACTACAAGGCGGTCAAATCCTTCGTCTACTCCGAGCGCTGCCGCCGCCGCTCCCTGCTCGACCACTTCGGCGACAGCGAGGCGGGGGCGCCACTGCAGCGCTGCTGCGACGTCTGCGACGTCCGCGACTGGCTGCCCGACCCGGAGACGATCGCGATCCGGCGCCCCTCAGGCGGCAGCTCGCGGAGCGCGGCGCCAGCACCCGACCTCTCCCCCGCCGACGCGTCGCTGTTCGAGGCGCTGAAAGCCTGGCGCCTGGGGGCCGCCGCGGGCAAACCGGCCTACACGGTCGCGAACAACCGCACCCTGCAGACGATCGCCGCCGTCCGCCCTGCCGACCCGGAGCAGCTGCAGGCGATCGGCGGCGTCGGCCCCGCCTTCATCGCCAAGTTCGCCGACGAGGTGCTGGCCCTGGTCGCCGAGCACCCCGCCTCGCTGGCAGCGTAATTGCAGAGCGGCCTCCGCGGCTGCCGCCGAGCCTCCCCCTCTGCTTCCGTGTTCGGGCAGTGATGCGCCCGGCACGCACCACGCTCGCCTGCGCCTGCGCGCTCGTCGCGCTGGCCGCGCTCGCCTGGGCGGCGCCGGCCAGCGCCGGGCTGCTCGAACCGCCGGGCAAGAAGGTCTGGTTCGGGGTCTCCGACACCGGCGACCCGGCCCAGTTCGGGGAATTCAGCAGCGCGGTGGACAAGCACCCGGCGGTGATCGAGAGCTTTCGCACCTGGGGCAGCGAATTCCCGGATTCGATCCGCCGCTGGCAGACCGCCCGCGCCCGGCCGATGCTCCACATCACCACCGCCGACAACAACGACGGCCACGAGATCCTCACCCCGCGGGCGATCGCCCACGGCCAGGGCGACGCCTACCTCGTGCGCCTCAACCACGTCTTCGCGGAAAAGGAGATGCGCGCCTACGTAAGGCCGCTCGGCGAGCCCAACCGCTGCCTCAACGTCTACGCCTCCTACGACTGCGGCGGCAAGCCGCGCGACGCCGCCCACAAACCGCGCTGGTACAAACTCGCTTTCCGCCGCATCTACGTGATCGTCCACGGCGGCGGCAAGGCGAAAGCGATCAACAAGCGCCTGGCCGAAGCCGGGGTGCCGCCGCTGACGGTGACGATCGGCGGCCTGCCGAAGGCGCCGGTGGCGATCGTCTGGAGCCCGCTCCCAGCCGGCTCGCCGACCACCCCGCAGAACCGGCCGAAGAACTACTGGCCGGGCTCGAAATGGGTCGACTGGGCCGGCACCGACTTCTACGCCTCCTATCCGGAATGGGGCGCCCTCAGTGGCCTCTACAACCGCTACGCCGGCGAAAAGCCCTTCGCGCTGACCGAGTGGGGAGTCGAAAACGGCGACGACCCCAGCTTCGTCTCAAAGCTCTTCGCCTGGGTGCAGAAGCACCCGCGCTGCAAGATGCTCGTCTACTACCAGGACTTCGGCAGCACCAGCAGCTACCGGATTCAGAACTACTCGGCCAGCCTCGGCGTCCTCAAGGCCCGCCTCCACTCCGGTCTTTTCCCGAGCTTCGCGCCGGCCGCCCCCCATCTGCCGCCGCCCCCGCAGGGTGGGATCGGGACGCCTTAGGCTTTTTCTTTTCGCCCGGCTTGAACGGTTCCAGTGCGGTGACGCTCGAGTAGCCGGTCAGGTAGAGCCGCTGGCCGTCGGAGATCACCGGCGTGTAGGTGCCCTTCGAGTAGTGGAAGACGCGGCGGCCGCTGTGCATCATGAAGCCGCTGGTCGTTTTGTTCGAGAACTCGGCGACGTAGACGATTTCGCCGATCGCCGAGAGCGAACCGACCACTTGGCCGCCGGCCGAGCGACTCCAGCGGACGCTGCCGTCCTTGGCGTCGAGTGCGTAGACGTTGCCGTCGAAGGAGCCGATGTAGACGGTCGGCGGGCTGTGCTTGGTGGTGGCGACGGTCGGCCCCGAGTAGGCGTAGCCGCCGGTCGAGTAGCTCCAGGCGAGGGCGCCGGTCTTCGCGTCGTAGGAGTAGACGCGGTCGTCGTTGTTGCCGGCGTAGACCCGCCCGAAGGCGACCGCCGGGGTCGAGTAGAAGGCGCCGGAGCCGCCGAAGCCGGGCCCGAGCGAGCCGCTCTGCCACTTCAGCTTGCCGGTCTTGGCGTCGACCGCGTTCATGTAGCCGCCGTAGTCGCCGACGTAGATGGTGCCGTGGTAGAAGGCCGGGGCCGACTTCACCGGCCCGCCCAGCGCCGTCGCCCAGCGGATGTTGCCGCTGATCGTGCTGAGCGCGTAGAGGTCGCCGTTTTCACAGCCGAAGTAGACGGTGCGGCCGATCACCAGCGGCGAGGACTCGGCCCGCCCCGGCAGCATCTTTTTCCAGACGATCTTGCCGGTGTCGGCGTCGAGCTTGACGATGTGGCCGGGGACGAGGTTGACGATGTAGAGGCGATGCTTGGAGTAGGTCGGCGAGGAGGCGTTGAGGCGGCCGACCCGCCGTTTCCAGATCGTCTTTCCGGTCTTCGCGTCGAGCGCGTAGGCCCAGCCGCTGTTGTTGACGAAGAAGAGGCGGCCGCTGACGTAGATCGGCGGGAACTCGAGCAGCGGCCGCTCGGTGAAGCGCCAGAGCTTGCGGAACGGCGGCTTGATCCCCTGCACCGGCAGGTAGCGGGTGCGGGCCCGGTTGAGGCCGAACATCGGCCAGTTGATCGTCTTCGCCTTCGTGTGCGTCGGCTCCGGCTGCGGCTTTTCCGGGACGAAGGGGACGGCTTCGTTGTGGACGTCGCCGGGGCGCTTCAGGGCTTCGTAGCCGACGATCCCGGCGCTGACGAGGAGAGCCGCGGCGAGCAGGGCTATCGCCGGCAGGCGATTGCGATGGAGCAGCCCGGCGGCGTCGCGAAACAGCGGGGCGTCGCGGAAGCGGCGGGCCTGAGGCCCGCCGTCAAGCATTCGCGGCGGCCCTCCGCTCGGACTCCTTGACGATCCCGCCCAGCAGCTGCTTGACCCCCTGCTTGACGACGGCGACGACGGCAAACCCGGCGACCGGCACGGTGGCGGTGGTCCGCACCGCGTAGGCGACCTTGGTCCCGGTCTCGCTCGGGCTCAGTTCGACCGTGCCGACGTGGTCGCGGACCGGCAGGCCGGAGAGCAGCTTGTAGGAGAAGCGCTTGCCGGGCTCGTAGACCAGCACTTCCTCGCGCAGCGGCGGGCCGACGGCGCTGAGCACGCGGACCGCGCCGACCCCGTTCGGCGCCGGCGTCCCCTCGCGCTCCAGCCCGGCCTTGCGCAGGGGCGTGATCTTCGCGTAGCCGCGGTGGTCGGCAAGCACCTCGAAGACGACCTCCGGCGGTGCCGCGACCTCTCGCTCGAATCGGAAGCTGGCCATGGCGCGAAAGGCTAGCGATGCCGTCAGGCGAGGCGCCAGCGCTGGGGGTCGCTGCCCTCGAGCGGGACGACCTCGCCCTGGATCGAGAGGTGGGCGAGGCAGGAGAGGACGATCTGCAGGACCCAGGCGCTCGCCGGGGTGTCGAGGTTCTCGTCGCCCAGCAGCTCGGCGACGATCTCGAAGGCCGGCTTCTCGCCGGTCGACAGCGCCTCGCGCACTTTCTGCAGCAGCTCGGCGACCTGGCGCCGCCCCTCGGCGATCTTCGCCGCGGGGTCGCGGAAGGTGCGGCCGTGACCCGGCAGCACCAGTTCGACGTCGAGCGGCTCGACCACGTCGAGGCTGTGCAGGTATTCGCCGACCGGGTCGGGGGTGTGGCCGTGGTCGAAGAAGAGGACGACCCGCCCGAGCAGGTGGTCGCCAGAGATCATCAGCTTGCGGTCGGGCTGGTGGAGGACGACGTGCGAGGGCGCGTGGCCAGGAGTCTCGTAGACCTGCCAGGCACCGAGGTCGGTCTCCACCTCCACCCCCGGCAGCAGCTCGCGGTCGGGGGGCCGGATCGCCTCGACCCCGGTCTCCTCGACGGTGTCGCTGCGGGACTCGCGGTAGCGCTCCAGCGAGGCGACCGGGACGCCGCTCTGGCGCGCCACCTCGAGCCGCTGCTCCAGCGCCGCCGCCGGGTCCTCGGCCAGGAGCCTGATGTGCTCCCAGGCCGGGTGCATCCAGAGGTCACATTCGGCCTGCTCGCAGATCGGCGCCGCGAGGCCGTAGTGGTCGCTGTGGGAGTGGGTGCAGACGACCAGCCGCACGTCGTCGATGCCGAAGCCGGCCTGGGCCAGCGCCAGGTCGAGCTGTCTCAGCTTGCCCTTGCCGCCGATGCCGGTGTCGAAGAGGACGATGCCGTCGCCGGCGGCAATCGCCCAGGCGTTGCCGTGGGGGACGCCGGGCCAGGGCAGCGGCAGGCGCAGGCGCCAGACCCCCGGCAGGATCCGCTCGGTGCGCGGTGCGTTCGCTTTCGAGGCCCCGGCCATCGGCGGCAATCCTCTCAGGCGGCGCCGTCGGGCCGCTCGAACTCCTGCATCGCGCCGGCGACGGCGAAGCAGAGGGCGCCGGTCAGCGTCCCCCAGTTGGCGACCCCGACCGCCAGCTCGTCGCCGGTCGCCGGCCGCAGGAAGGCGGCGATCGAGGCGACCATGAACAGCACCGAGCCGATCTGGTTGACGACGACGATCCACCAGCCGAGGTCGGTGCGGCGGCCGCGCGGGCGGTCGTGCCGCATCTCGGTCAGGGCCAGGTGTCCCGAAACGAGGAAGAGGACGCAGCCGACGACTTCCGGCGACCAGACGAGGCGGTGCAGCTGGGCGACGCTGAGGTCGCCGACGAGGGCGTCGGTGAGGCTGACGGCGAAGAAGAGGGTGCCGACGAAGAGCGTCACCGCACTCGACCAGTCGAGCCGGCCCGGCTCCAGCGACCACCAGCGCCAGGGCGGCGTGCGCAGGATCCCGTCCGGGTCGGCGCCGCGCGGCGCGTTCGCCACCTGCAGCAGGGCGGCATAGGCGCCGGTGGTGAAGAAGACGCCGCCGACCAGGTAGACGACGGCCGCCAGGCGCGGGCCGCCGACGTCGCACTGAGACAGCGCCGCCCCCAGCGCGAAGAGGGAGCCGCCGAGGACGAAGGCGGTGGCGGAGATCGCGTTGACCCAGCGCAGCCGCGCCGCGGTCCGGGCGTCGGGACGGCCACTGACCTCCGCCCCCGAGGTTCCGGCAAGCGCCAGCACCCCGCGCTTGCGCATCGCCCGCCGATCGACCGCCCGCTCGCTCACGGGCGGGATCTTCGCCGTCGCGGCGGCTCCTCCGCCGCGACCCCCGGTTACGGCGCCACGAAGGTGGCCGGGTCCGGCCCGGTCCGCTGGCCGGCGTCGAGCTGGGCGATCGCGTCGAGGTCGTCCTCGCTGAGCTCGAAGTCGAAGATCTCGATGTTCTCGTGGATCCGTTCCGGCGTCGCCGACTTGGGGATGACGACGTTGCCGAGCTGCAGGTGCCAGCGCAGCACCACCTGGGCCGGAGTGCGGCCGTGGTTGGCGGCAATCGTCTCGATCGTGCGCTCGTCGAGCACGTCTGCCTGCGCGAGCGGGCTCCAGGCCTCGGTGGCGATGCCGTGCTCGCCGTGCCAGGCGCGCAGGTCGCGCTGGGCCAGGCGCGGATGCAGCTCGATCTGGTTGACCGTCGGTAATTGCACGGCCTCCGCACGCAACCGCTCCAGGTCCTCGACGCGGAAGTTGGAGACGCCGATCGTGCGGGCGCCGCCCTCGCTCTGGATCCGTTCGAACGCTCGCCAGGTGTCGAGGTAGCGGTCGCCGCTCGGCACCGGCCAGTGGATCAGGTAGAGGTCGACGTAGTCCGTTTCGAGCTGCCGGAGGCTGCGCTCGAACGCGCGCATCGTCGAGTCGTATCCCTGCTCGCTGTTCCAGAGCTTGGTGGTGACGAAGACCTCGTCACGGTCGAGGCCGCTGGCCTTGACCGCCGCACCCACCTCTGCCTCGTTGCGATATGCGGCGGCGGTGTCGATGTGCCGGTAGCCGATCTCGAGCGCCGTCTCGACGACTCCCTGGGTCTGCGCTGGCGGCACCTGAAAGACACCGAAGCCAAGCTGTGGGATTTCGACCCCGTCGTGCAGCCTCAGCGCCGGAATCGCCGTCGTATGCGCCATTTTCCCCTCCTCTCGGTTCGAATACCGGCTCCCGTTACCCAGAAGCCCGCAAACTTACGCAAAGAAATTTTCGCGTGGAGAAGGCGCTAGGAGGGATTGGCGAAACTCGCGTCTGCGATCCCGGCGAGCGCCGGACCAAGCGGGGCAAGGACGCAAGGAGGCCGAATAGCAGCGCTATTCGGGTGACTGAGGACGCAGGACCGCGCCGCGTCCGCCGCCGCCGGGCGCGGGCGGGGGTTTCGCCAATCCCTCCTAGCTGGTCGCGAGGCCGATTGCCAGCAGCGGGAAGGCGCACATGACCCCGAGATAGAGCCCCATCGCGGCGCCGGCGGCGATGCCGGTCGTGCGCGAGCGGGCGCCGGCGACGACGCCGACGAGAAAGATGAAGGCCGCGATTCCGAGGCCGAGCCAGAAGACAGGGGGCATTGCGTCCGCGACCCTATCGAAACGGCAGGATTCGGCCCCTTCGCATCAAACGTCAGCACATGAGCTCGGCCAGCGGCAAGAACAGCAAGCTGATCCTCGCAGCGATGATCTTCGCGGTCTCGATGATGTTCATCGACCAGACGATCGTCGCGATCGCCGTCCCCTCGATCCAGGACGACCTCTCGCTCTCGGCGACGGGCGTGCAGTGGATCATCAACGGCTATCTGCTGGCGCTCTCGGCGCTGTTCGCCTTCGGCGGCCGGCTCGCCGACATCGCCGGCCACCGTCGCATGGTGATGCTCGGGGTCGTCGTCTTCGCCGTCGCCTCCGCCCTCTGCGGCGCCACCCCGACCGGCTCGCTCGACGAGACCTGGCTGATCGTCTTCCGGATCGTCCAGGGCGCCGGCGCGGCGATCATGTTCCCGGCGGCGCTGGCGATCGTGCTGGGCGCCTTCCCGCTGCGTGAGCGCGGCCGGGCGATGGCGATCTTCTTCGCGATCACCGGCGGTCTCACCTCGATCGGCCCGATCGCCGGCGGCTACCTGACCGAGTGGACCTGGCGGGCGATCTTCTGGGTCAACATCCCGGTCGCGATCGTCGCCCTCGTCCTCACCGCGATCGCCAAGCCCGACGACACCAAGCACCCGGCGCCGCTCGACTACCGCGGCACCGTGCTGATCACCGGCGGCATGGGGCTGGCGGTGCTCGGCCTGCAGCAGTCGAGCGCCTGGGGCTGGGGCAGCGCGATCACCTGGATCTGCATCGCCGCCGGCATCGCCCTGATCGCCGCCTTCGTCGCCTACCAGCTGAAGATCGAAGACAGGCACCCGCTGATGCGGATCCGGATCTTCCAGAACCGCGCCTTCGCGGTCGACAACGCGATCCTCTTCCTGCTGATGATCCCCTTCGTCCCGCTCTTCTTCTTCGCCAGCATGTACGCGCAGATCTCGCTCGGCGAAAGCGCCTCGGAAACCGGGCTCTACCTGCTGATCTTCTTCGCCGGCTTCGCCGTCGCCTCGCAATACGGCGGCAAAATCCTCGATCGCGTCGGCGCCCGGCCCTCGGTCGTGCTCGGCTGCGCGGTGGCAACGGTCGGCTTCTACCTCTGGGCCAAGCACCTGACCGACCTCTCGGTCAGCGAACAGTGGATCTACATCGTCATCGCCGGGGCCGGCGTCGGCCTGGTCCTGAGCCCGGCCAACACCGACGCGCTCAACCGGGTGCCAGCCAGCCGTTACGGCGAGGCGACCGGGATCACCCAGACGGTGCGCAACTTCGGCTCCAGCCTCGGCCTCGCGGTCCTCGGGTCGATCCTGATCCTGCAGAACAAGTCGAACCTGGAGGCGACCGCGGCCTCGCACGGAGTGCCGAAGCAGGCCGCCGACCAGATCGCCGACACGATCAGCCAGGGAGCCGGAGGCGGTGCCGAACAGATCCCCGCCCACGTCAACCCGATGCTGCAGCGGGTCTTCGACAACATCCCGCACGACTTCGCGCTCGCCACGCAGACCGTCTTCTACGGGATGGCCGGGGTGATGGCGGTCGCCTTCGTCGTCGCCCTGGTGGCGATGCCGGGCGGCAAAGTCGAGGAGCAGGTCGCCGAGGAGCCGAGCGAGCCACCGCTGGCCGGCGCCGCCTGACGCTGGTACGTTCGCGCGGGTGAGGACCCGGCTCGGCGACGCGCTCCCGCTTCTCCTGGGCTTTGCGGCGGCGCTGATCGCGCTGGCGCCGGCGGGCGCGAGCGCGGCGGTCGCTACGAACATCAGGGACTCCACCCTCGTCCCGGCCCAGGAAGCGGCAGCGCAGCGCCTCGCGCAGAAGTACGTGCCGATCGCGATGCTGCGCGAAGAGCAGGATCCGCCCTGCGAAAAGACGGCTGAGCAGTACCAGCCGACCAGCGTCGACACGGTGCTCGGCAACCCCACCGTCACCCTCAGGCACTACGTCGAAGGCGAGGGCCTCGAGGATGTGATGAAGGCGCCGACTGCGAACGACATCGCCGGCCTCAAGGACGGCTACTACCTCGACCTCGAAGGCAAGGCGCTGGGCGACACCTGCGTCTACGCGAGGGCCTTCCGCAAGCTGGTCGAGGAAGGCAAGGCGCCGGCAATCGTCTACGCCCACATCGCCCGCGAACCGAACCACCCCGGCTTCGCCCTCCAGTACTGGTTCTTCTGGTACTTCAACCAGTTCAACGACCTGCACGAGGGCGACTGGGAGGGGATGCAGCTGACCTTCGAAGCCGACACCGCGGAAGCGGCGTTGAAGGAAGAACCCGGCGAAGCGATCGTCTTCCAGCACTCCGGCGGAGAGCGCGCCGACTGGGAAGACGCGAAGGTGCAGAAGGAAGGCACCCACCCGATCGTCTACCCCGCCGCCGGCTCGCACGCGACCTTCTACGACTCCGCCGTCTACATCCAGAACGGCCAGCACGGCTCCGGCGTCGGCTGCGACAACACCACCGAACCGCTGCGGGAACTGAAGCTGAGGCCGGTGCTGATGCCGGAAACGGTGCCGGAGAGCGGCCCGTTCGAGTGGCTTTCCTACGGCGGCCGCTGGGGCGAAAAGGAAAAGGGCTTCAACAACGGCCCGACCGGGCCGCAGACGAAGACCGTCTGGCGCGAACCGTTCGCCTGGATGGCGGACCAGCGGACGACCAGCCCGCGGCTGCCGGGGGGCTCGATCGCCGGCCCGCAGATCACCGGCGTCTTCTGCGGCGCCGTCGCCTCGGTCTCCGACCTGGTCAACCTCGAGGCAAAGTCGCGCCTCGGCGCGATCGCCACCCTGGTCGGGCTGGCGGTGCTGATCGTGCTCTTCGTCGGGCTCACCCGCTGGGCGCCGGTCGACCTCACCGAGCTGCGCGCCAAGCGCGCCTTCGGTCAGCTGGTCCGCGCCGCGCGCCAGCTCTACGGCCGCCACTGGCGAGTGCTGCTGACGATCGCCTTCGCGGGGCTGGTGATCGTCGCCGGCACCAACTGGCTCGCCAGCACGCTGGCGACGGGGACCGGCGCCGACCGCGCCGCCGGCCGCTCGGGCGTCAACCTCGCCCTCGGCGACCTGGTCGAAACCTTCGCCCGGCCGATCGCCCTGGCCGTGGTGGCGGCGATCGTCGTCATCTTCATGCGGCTGCTGGCCGAAGGCCGTCCGGCCGGCTTCCGCGCCTGCTGGAGCGGCATGCGCAAGCGCTTCTGGCGGATCCTCGGGGCCCTGCTTCTGGCGATGCTGGGGATCTTCCTGATGGCCATAACCGTGATCGGCCTCCCCTTCGCGATCTGGAAGCTGGTCGGCTGGTCCTTCGCCGGCCAAGAAGTCCTGTTCACCGACAAGTCGATTCGCCAGTCGCTGAAGGGCAGCTCGGAACTGGTGCGCGGCCGCTGGTGGCGGGCGGTGCGGGTCGTCCTCTTCCTCGTCGCGCTGCTCTTCGTCGCCGGGCCGGTGCTGACCCTGGGGCTGATCTTCACGCCGCTGCCGTTCCTGCTGATCAACCTGCTCGGAGCGCTTATCTTCGCCCTCCTGCTGCCCTACGTGGCGATCGGGCAGACGCTGCTCTACTTCGACCTGCAGGCGCGGGCCGAGGCCGAGCCGGCAGGGCCGCGGCGGCGCTGGTGGCAACGGCTACGCCGCTCGCCGCGGCGCTCAAGCGAGCCAGCGCCCATCCCGCACGCCGGATAGGTTTTGCGCGTGAAGCTGCTCGCCTTCAGCGACCTCCACAGGGACCTCGAGCAGGGAGCGCGGCTGGTCGAGATGTCGGCCGAGGCCGACGTCGTGATCGGAGCCGGCGACTTCGCCTCGATGCACGAGGGGCTGGATGAGACGATCGCGGCGCTGAGCGGGATCGCCACGCCGACGGTGCTGGTCCCCGGCAACAACGAGACCGTCGATGCGCTCCGCGACTCCGTCCGCGAGTGGCCGGCGGCGACCGTCCTCCACGGCGAAGGGACGTCGATCGGCGGGGTCGAGTTCTTCGGCCTCGGCGCCGGCATCCCGGTCACCCCCTGGGACTGGAGCTTCGACCTCGACGACGACGAGGCGACGGGGATGCTCGCCGGCTGCCCCGAGGGCGCCGTGCTCGTCCTCCACTCGCCGCCGAAGGGCCACTGCGACAGCGCCGGCGGCGACACCCATTTCGGCAGCCCGGCGCTGCTGACGGCAATCGAGGAGAAGCGACCGCGACTGGCGGTCTGCGGTCACATCCACGAGTCCTGGGGCTGCGAGGGCGAGATCGGGACGACCCCGCTCCGCAACCTCGGACCCAACGGCACCTGGATCGAGGTCTAGGCCCGGCGTGGAGCAGAGCGGCCCCAAGCGCTCCGGGCTCGTCCTCGGGACGCTGATCTTCGTCGCCGCGGTCGCCAACTTCAACCTCTCGGTCGCCAACGTCGCCCTGCCGGCGATCGGCAAGGAATTCGACGCCGGCCAGACGACCGTCGACCTGATCGCGGTCGGCTACTCGCTCGGCCTCGCCGCCTCGGTCCTCTACCTCGGCGCGGTCGGCGACCGCTACGGCCGCAAGGCGCTGCTGGTCCTGGGCATGGCGCTGACCATCCCCTTCTCGCTGCTGGCCGGCTTCGCCCCCTCCGCCAACGTGCTCTTCATCGCCCGCGTGCTCGGCGGCGTCGCCGCCGGGATGGCCTATCCGACGACCCTGGCGCTGATCACGGCGCTCTGGTCGGGGCAGCAGCGGACGAAATCGATCGCCCTCTGGTCGGCGCTCGGCGGCGGCGCCTCCGCCCTCGGACCGCTCGTCGCCGGCGGCCTGCTCGAAATCGGCAGCTGGAGCTGGGTCTTCCACATCAGCGCCCCGCTGGCGGCGATCGGCCTCGTCCTCGCCTGGAAGCTAGTCCCGGCCCACGTCAACGAGACGACCGCGCCCGTCGACCACTTCAGCGGCATGCTCTCGATCGGCCTCGTGGCGGCGCTGATCCTGGCGATCAACCTCGCCCCGGAACCCGGCAAGGGGACGACCGCGATCGTGCTCGGCGTCGTCGCCCTGCTCTTCACCGCCGTCTTCCTGCTGCGCCAGCGCCGCGCCAGGAACCCCCTCTACGACCTCCACGTCGCCTCCCGCCCCACCTTCTGGGTCGCCGCCCTGGCCGGGATCGTCGTCTTCGGCTCGCTGATGGGGGCGATGTTCATCGGCCAGCAGTTCGTCCAGAACGTGCTCGGCTACTCGACCCTCGGGGCCGGCGCCGCGATCCTGCCCGGGGCGATCGGGATGGTCGTGGTCGCACCGCGCTCGGCCAAGCTGGTCGAGTCGCACGGCTCGCGCTTCACCCTCCTCGTCGGCTTCTCCTTCTGCCTACTCGCGTTCCTGGTGATGCTGCTGCTCTGGGACGAGAACGCCTCCTTCTGGCCGGTCGGCCTCGGCTATCTGCTGGTCGGGGTCGGGGTCGGCTTCGCCGGCACCCCCGCC
>JGI24740J21852_10000269_pt1 | contig 21905 bp, 20 predicted proteins | sample KBSCornC6_FD_21852 | JGI IMG/M metagenome (IMG submission 21852) | reverse complement strand
GGCTTCGGCGTGTCGACCATCCTCACGACGGTGGCCGAGAAGAGTTTTTCGGGCCCGATGTTCAGCGAGATCACCGACGCCTTCCCGGGCCAGAAGATGCTGGACCGCACCTCGATGAACACCTGGGAAGACGCCGCCGTGATCGAGCGCGTGAACCAGATCGGCAAGCCGCGCATCGTGCTGTCGGGCCTGTGGACCAGCGTGTGCATCGTCGGCCCGGCGCTCTCGGCACTCGACCAGGGCTTCGAGGTGTACGTGATCGCCGACGCCTGCGGCGACGTGTCGACCGAGGCGCACAACCGCGCGATGGAGCGCATGGTGCAGGCCGGCGCGCAGCCGATGACCTCGCTGCAATACCTGCTCGAGCTGCAGCGCGACTGGGCCCGCGGCGAGACGTATGAGCTCACCACCGGCATCGCGAAGAAGGTGGGCGGCGCCTACGGCCTGGGCGTGACCTACGCCAAGACCATGTTCGGCGCGCACGAGGGTTGATCGATAACACCGAGGCCGANGAGATCATGAAGCCCTATGTCCTGTCGCTCGCGCTCGGCCTGCTGGTCGGCGTGATCTACGCACTCTTCCAGGTGCGCTCGCCGGCGCCGCCGGTCATCGCCCTGGTGGGGCTTCTCGGGATCCTGCTCGGCGAGCAGATCCCGCCGCTCATCAAGAGCGTGATCAAGCCCGATGCGGTGGCCACCTCGTGGCTGCACCACCAGGTCAAGCCGCACGTGTTCGGCGAACTGCCGAAGTGTGCGCAGCCGACGGCGGTGAATACCGCCGAAGCCCAGTCTTCCGGCAGGCGCGACGCATGAAGCCGTCCGCAGACCCCAGCCGCCGGCGCCTCCTTGGCTCTCTCGGAGCGCTCGGCGCCACCCTCGCAGCTCCCGGCCTTGCGGTCGCTTCCTTCTCCGACACCATGTCCACCCACACCGAAACCCCAGACCTGATCCTGCACAACGGCCGCTTCACCACGCTGGACCGCGCCAACCCGGTGGCCGATGCGGTGGCCATCAAGGATGGCCGCTTCACCCGCGTCGGCCGCGCCGAAGACGTGCTGCCGCTGGCCGGCGGCGCCACCCGCGTGATCGACCTGCAGGGCAAGCGCGTGCTGCCGGGGCTGATCGACAACCACCTGCACATCATCCGCGGCGGCCTGAACTACAACATGGAGCTGCGCTGGGACGGCGTGCGCAGCCTGGCCGATGCCATGGGCATGCTCAGGCGCCAGGTGGCGGTCACGCCCGCGCCGCAGTGGGTGCGCGTGGTGGGCGGCTTCACCGAGCACCAGTTCGCCGAGAAGCGCCTGCCGACCATCGAGGAACTGAACGCGGTGGCGCCGGACACGCCGGTCTTCATCCTGCACCTGTACGACCGAGCGCTGCTCAACGGCGCCGCGCTGCGCGCCGTGGGCTACACCAAGGACACGCCCGCGCCGCCCGGCGGCGAGATCGTGCGCGACAGCGCCGGCAACCCCACCGGCCTGCTGCTGGCCAAGCCGAACGCGGCCATCCTCTACGCCACGCTGGCCAAGGGCCCGAAGCTGCCCTTCGACTACCAGCTCAATTCCACGCGCCACTTCATGCGCGAGCTCAACCGCCTGGGCGTGACCGGCGCCATCGACGCGGGCGGCGGCAACCAGAACTACCCCGACGACTACGAAGTCATCCGCAAGCTCGCCGACGACGGCCAGCTCACCATCCGCCTGGCCTACAACCTGTTCACGCAGAAGCCCAAGCAGGAGAAGGAAGACTTCCTGAACTGGACCGCCAACTCCAGGTACAAGCAGGGCGACGACTACTTCCGCCACAACGGCGCGGGCGAGATGCTGGTGTTCTCGGCCGCCGACTTCGAGGACTTCCGCCAGCCGCGCCCCGAGATGGCGCCCGAGATGGAAGGCGACCTCGAAGGCGTGGTGCGCATCCTGGCGCAGAACCGCTGGCCGTGGCGCATGCACGCCACTTACGACGAGACCATCAGCCGCTCGCTCGACGTGTTCGAGAAGGTCGACAAGGACACGCCGCTGGCCGGNCTGAACTGGTTCTTCGACCATGCCGANACCATCTCCGAGAAGTCGATGGACCGCATTGCCGCGCTGGGCGGCGGCGTGGCGGTGCAGCACCGCATGGCCTACCAGGGCGAGTATTTCGTGGAGCGCTACGGCGCCGCCGCGGCCGAGGCCACGCCGCCGGTCAAGCGCATGCTGGAGCGCGGCCTGAAGGTCTCGGCCGGCACTGATGCGACCCGCGTGGCCTCGTACAACCCTTGGGTGTCGCTGTCGTGGCTGGTCACGGGCAAGACGGTGGGCGGCCTGCAGATCACGCCGCAGCGCAACCTGCTCGACCGCGAGCAGGCGCTGCGCATGTGGACCGAGAACGTCACCTGGTTCTCGAACGAGGAGGGCAAGAAGGGCCGCATCCAGGCCGGCCAGCTCGCCGACCTGGTGGTGCCCGACCGCGACTTCTTCGCCTGCCCCGAATCGGACATCGCAGACACGACCGCGCTGCTGACCATGGTGGGCGGCAAGGTGGTCTGGGGCGCCGGCCCCTTCGCCTCGCACGACGAGGGCTCGGTGCCCCCGGCCATGCCCGACTGGTCGCCCGCGCGCACCTTCGGGGGCTATGCCGGCTGGGCCGACAAGAAGGAGGGGGCGCCGCTGCAGAAGGTCATGCGCAATGCAGCCATGTCCTGCGGCTGCGCCAACAACTGCAACGTGCACGGCCACAGCCACGCCACGGCCTGGAGCAGCAAGCTGCCCGTTGGCGACCTGAAGAGCTTCTGGGGCGCTCTCGGCTGCGCCTGCTGGGCGGTGTGAGGAGGATGACGATGCGCTGGACAACCGCACCCCTGCTGCGCTGGATCGCCTTGCTGCTGCTGTGCGCCGCCTACCTGCAGGGCGGCCTGAACAAGGCGATGGACTTCGACGCGGCCCTGGCCGAGATGAACCACTTCGGCCTTTCGCCCGCCGGCCCGCTGGCCGTGGCTGTCATCGTGCTGGAGCTGGGCGCCTCGGCGCTCATCCTCACCGGCCGCCTGCGCTGGCTCGGCGCGCTGGCGCTCGGCGGCTTCACGCTGATGGCGACTTTCGTGGCGCTGCGCTTCTGGCAGATGCCAGTGGGGCAGGAGCGCTTCATGGCGGCAAACTCCTTCTTCGAACATCTGGGCCTGGTCGGCGGCTTCCTGCTCGTCGCCTGGCACGACCTGAAGGAGCGTGCACATGTCTGAAACCTCGCAAGGCACGACCGTGCCTGCGGCGCAACCCGGCGCCTTCGCGCCGCTGCGCTTCCACATCGGGCTGGGCAAGCCCGAGGTCGAGGTGCATCACTTTCTTTCCCTCTGACAACAGACGGCATTTTGTCAATCCCCGCACTTTCCAAGGAAGATACATGGCCACATCCAAGTCCACCAAGCCTGCAAAGACCGCAAACACCACCAAAGCCGTCAAGGCCCTGGCCGACAGCACCAAGGCGCGCCGCGTGGCGTCGCTGCACACGCCGAGCGACCTGGGCGCCGATGCCACGCGCGACATTTCCTCCGCGCTGAACGTGCTGCTGGCCGACGTGTTCGCGCTTTACTTCAAGACGAAGAACTTCCACTGGCACATGTCGGGACCGTCGTTCCGCGACTACCACCTGCTGCTGGACGAGCAGGCCGACCAGATCTTCGCCACGGTCGATCCCATTGCCGAGCGCGTGCGCAAGGTGGGCGGCACCACGCTGCGCTCCACCGGCCATGCCGCGCGCCTGCAGCGCCTCTCGGACAACGACGCCGACTTCGTGACCCCGATCGGCATGCTGGCCGAGTTGCGCGAGGACAACCAGCGCCTGGCCGGCTTCATGCGCGCCACGCACGCGGTGTGCGACGAGTACGGCGACGTGGCCACGGCCAGCGTGCTGGAGAACTGGATCGACGAGGCCGAGCGCCGTACGTGGTTCCTGTTCGAGTCGGTGCGCCAAGGCTGAGTGCCCTCCGTTTTTTTCCCGGCTGTGACCACTCTTGCTTCGCTTGACGGCATTGAGCGTTCCTGCAAGGAACGGGGTTCGGGCGTGAACGCCGGTCCGCCGGCGTTCATCATCGGCCGATGCTTTCCGTGACGCGCGAGGGCGCCTACGGCGACCTGCTGGGCCGGTACTTCGAGTTACCATCCGCGTCCTCGCTCGTCATGCTGCCGGCGCTCAACGCGCCGGCAACTGGCGAGGAGTCCTTCATGGCGCCCTTCGTCGTCACGCGCATCACCTGCCTGCCCGACCAGTTGGGCTTGAAGCGGGAGATCCCGCCCGAGGACGCCTTCCTTGTCACGCTGCACCTTGTCGGCATGCGCCACCACGAAACCTGGGTGCGCGGGCGGCCATCGGTGGTGCGTGGCTATGCGCCGGGTGCGCTGTGCATCGTCGATCTGCGCGACGAGGTCGCGAACTACCTGGGCAACCCGCTGGACGCGTTGCAGTTCTACGTGCCGCACGCACTGGTGCGCGCAGTGGCGCGGGCGGCGGGCATGGTGCGCGTGAGCGGCCTGGCGTGCGCCCCCGGCCTGGTCGACCCGGTGATGTGCAGCCTGGGTGCGGCCGTGCTGGCCCTGTTCGAGCGGCCGCAACGCGCCGGCTCGCTCGTGCAGCAACACCTGGCACTGGCCATCTGCGCCCACCTGGTGCGCCGGTTCGGGAACAATGACGAAGTCACCGCCGCAGCGTCCCGCCCGGCATTGCGCCTGCGGCACCTGCATTGAATCGAACCGCCCCTGTCGAGAACTTTCCATGACCACTGCTCCTTCGTCTTCTCCTTCTCTTCTTGCCTCTGTCCAGGTTCAGGACAACCCGGCGAAGCACCGCTTCGAATACGTGTCGCAAGGCCACCACGCGGTGGCCGTCTATTCGCTAGAAGGCAATGTCATCACGTTCATTCACACGCTGGTGCCTGAAGCCCTGCAGGGACAGGGCATCGCGAAGCAGCTGGTGCTCGCCGGCCTGGCTTCGGCACGCGAGCGCGGACTGCGCGTGGTGCCGCAGTGCCCGGTGTTCAATGGCTACATGCGCGCGCACCCCGAAACGCACGACCTGTTGAGCGAAGAGGGCCGCAAGCTGATCGGCCTCTGAAACCTTCGAACAGCGCACAGCACATGACCACCGACGACCGACAACCCGCCTTGCGCACGGCCACGCTGGACGAGATTGCCGGGCGCGCGTCGCCCGGGGCCGAAACCGTCACTGCCGTGATCCAGCAGACCGTTCGACGCGAGCGGGTGGCCGACTATGAGCGATGGCTCAAGAAGGTGGTGCCGATCGCGTCGCGTTTTCCGGGGCACCGCGGCGTCAATGTGATCCATCCGGCGGCAGGGAGCCTGCAGTACACCATCACCATCCGCTTCGACTCGCTCGCGCATGCGCAGGACTGGTTCGACTCGGACGCGCGCCGCCAGTTGATCGAAGAGGCGCAGCCGCTCCTCGAGGTGGCAGAAAAGGTCGAGACACGCAGCGGCCTGGAGTTCTGGTTCCACCCGCCCGCGGGGCAGCCGCCGGCCAAACGCTACAAGCAGTTCCTGCTGACACTGTCNGTGATCTACCCGNTGACCATGTTGGTGCCCGCAGTGCTGCACTGGTTGCTCGCGCCGGTGCCCGTGCTGTCCTTGTATGCCGTGGAGCACCTGCTGGCGTCGGCCGCCGTCGTGGGGCTGATGGTGTACCTGATCATGCCGAGGTATGCGCGCCTGATGGCGCGCTGGCTCTACAAGTGACGCGGTAGCGGAGCCTGGGACTGCGGCCCTGCGGCATCGCCTTCGTGCGTGCCTCCCTGCAGCACCACCGCCAGCGCGGCCAGCACGGGCGGCACGGCGAAGCACCACATGTCCCAGCGTGCGTAGATGAGCGCCGCAGCCGCGCAGCCGGCGGCGAACCACGCCACTGCGGCCGACATGCGCCGCACGCGGGCATGCGCGGCGGCCCTCTCTTCAGGTGCCTGGCCGCCGCGCATCAGGTCGGCCAGGTCAACCATGACCTGCGTGGTCGTGCCGGTCATCAGCGTGGTGGGGGGCGCACTGCCCAGGTGGATGCGGTGCACGGCGTTCTGGATGGCCATGGCCGATACCAACACCAGGCCCGCGAGCATCGCCATCGCGCTGTCACCGTCGGCGAAGGGGCCGAAACGGATGGCCAGCACGCCGCCCGCCAGCAGCAGCACGGCCTTGAGCACCAGCATCGTGCGCATCACCGGCAGGCCCAGGCCGGGAAGGCTGTAGCTCAGCAGGCGGGCAAGCATCACCACCGCGCAGAACACGGGCAGCGCCAGCAGCTTGGTGAGCGCGCCCGAGGTGCCGTGCACCAGTGCCGCGCCGATGGTCACGAAATTGCCCGTCACGTGCGCGGTGAACAGGCCGTGCAGCGCCAGGAAGCCTGCGGTGTCGACGAAGCCGCCGTTGAGGCTCATGAGCTGGGGCAGGGTGGGTTTCATGGCAGTTGCCTAGCGTGGATGAGGCGCCATGGTGCACCCGGCGCGCGGTGCCGTCTTGTCGGGTTGGGCGCGGCCTTGCACATTCGGGTGTTGTTGCGTCGCAGCATGGGGGCCTGCAGCCCTCCATCGTTCAAAACGGGCGACTCCTGTTCAAGACACGCGCGCCCCTGCGGCTCACCATGCGGCGAGACTCGATCCGGGACATCGCCATGACGACCAACCCAAGGCCGCCGACCTTGACCACCGCAGGTGGCGCACCCGTGGCGGACAGCCAGCATTCCATCACCGCCGGGCCGCGCGGACCGATCCTCCTGCAGGACTATCAGATGGCCGAAAAGCTTGCCTACCTGGCGCGCGAGCGCATTCCGGAGCGGGTGCTGCACGCCAAGGGCGCGGCAGCCTTGGGCAAGCTGCGCATCACGGGCGACATTGCGCGCCACACCTGCGCACGCTTTCTGCAGCCGGGCCGGGTCACGCCCGTGCTGGTGCGCTTCTCGGGCCTCACGGGCGAACGCGGCTGCGCGGATGCCGAGCGCGACATGCGCGGCTTCGCCCTGAAGGCCTACACGGAAGAAGGCAACTGGGACCTGGTCGGCAGCCACCTGCCGGTGGCCTGCATCCGCGATCCGCAGAAGTTTCCCGACCTGGTGCGCGCGCTCAAGCGCCACCCGGTGAGCCACCTGCGCTCGCCCACCGCCATCTGGGACTTCTGGTCGCTCTCGCCGGAGAGCATCCACCAGATCGTGATGCTGTTCTCGGACCGCGGCCTGCCCAGCAGCTACCGCCACATGCACGGCTACAGCGTACATGCGTTCGGGCTCATCAACGACGCCAACGAGCGCTGCTGGGTCAAGTTCCATTTNAGGACACGGCAGGGNATTCGCTGCCTCACCGATGCGCAGGCCCGCGCCACCATCGCCGCGGACCGCGAGAGCGCGCAGCGCGACCTGTTCGAGGCCATCGAGCGCGGCGAGCACCCGCGCTGGTCGCTGCATGTGCAGCTGATGAGCCAGCAGCAGGCCGAGGCGCTGCCATTCAATGCCTTCGACCCCACCAAGGTCTGGCCGCAAGCCGAATGTCCGCTCGTCGAACTGGGCGAACTCACGCTGGACGCCAACCCCGACAACTATTTCGCGCAGGTGGAGCAGGCGACATTCAACCCGGCGCACATGGTGCCAGGCCTGTGCATCTCGCCCGACAGGCTGCTGCAAGGACGCCTGCTGGCGTATGCCGACGCACAGCGCTATCGCGTCGGCACGCACCACGCGGCGCTGCCGGTGAACCGCCCGCGCGCGCCGGTGCACACCTACCACGCCGATGGTGCGATGCGACTGGACGTGCCGCCCCGCACCGACGCCTACTACGAGCCCAACTCGTTCGGCGGACCGCGTCCTGATCGACAGCACGCGGAGCCGGCGTTACCGCTGAGCGGCGACGCGGCGCGCTTTCACGATCGCCAGGGTCTCGGCGACTACGTGCAGGCGACGGCGCTGTACCGCCGCATGGGAAGCGCAGAGCGGGAGCGTCTGGCCGCCAATATCGCAGCGGCGATGGCAGGCGTGCCCGAGGTCATCCAGCGACGGCAGATCGAGCACTTCCGGCTGGTTGACGCTGTGTTGGGGCAGGGGATCGCAGCGCAGCTCGGCATCTAGCCGCAGGCAGCGGAGCGCGGTCAGGGGTGCGGGCGGTTCTCGCAACGCACGCTCGATGGCGTCCCGCAGTTGCAGCAGACCGAAGGACACATCCGTGAAGACACAGTTCACATAGAACGTGGGCGTAGCGCGTACCTTCAGCCGGCGCCCGGCTTCGACCTGCTCCTGCACGCGCTGGCGATAAACACCGTCCTTCAGCGCGTTCTCAAAGCGTGGTATGTCTGGGGCGAGTTGCCTGGCATCGGCATCTAGGTGCCGGTTGTCCAGGTGGCTCTGGTGGTTGAAGAGCAGGCGGTCAGGGGGCCGATGCCGGTCCGAGGATGTGGTCGGCGGCTGGGTCAGGCGAGAGAAGTGCGAGCAGGGCGAGACCGGGATTCGCGTGCGATGGCGTGCTCATGGGGCCGGTGCGAGGTAGTGAGTACGAAGGATCGCGGAACTCGGCGTTTCGTATCGGTATCCGCGTTCGGACATCTTTATTTCTCAAGCTGCATCTTTTTGCGCCAACCGCCCGGCGGCATGCCGGTGTGCTGGGAAAAGACGCGCGTGAAGTGACTCTGGTCCGCAAAGCCGCAAGCTGCGGCAACGTCCGCCAGAGGTCGTTCGACGTCCTTCAGCAACGCGCGCGCGCGTTCCAGCCGCTGTGCCGTCAGCCATTGGTGCGGCGTCTGGCCGGTGGTCTCGCGAAAGGCGCGGATGAAATAGCTGCGCGACAGGTTGCAGGCGCCGGCAATCTCTGCGATCGAAATGTTGCCGTCCATCTTGCTGCGCAGCATCTCCTTGACGCGCGCCTCGTGCGATCGCGAAAGCAGCCGGTTCGCCGGGGGCTCGGTCGCAGTTGCAGCGCGGCCGTAGTTGTCGACCAGGTAGCTCGTCATCGCGACGCTTAGTTGATCGACGAACAGCAGGCTAACCTCGGCAGGACGTTCGAGCGCAGGGGTCAGCGCGCTTGCGAGATGGGCGAGTACCTCGTCCCTGACGCCTGCAACCTCGACAAGACCACCAACGCGCGGCCCCCGCTTTTCGTCGATGGCGCGCTCCAGGGCTGGATGGGAGATTTCGAGCAGCACGAAGTCGAAGCCGCTTTGCATGTCCGCGCGATAGCGGTCGCAGAAATCGCGGACGTAGATCGAGCCCTTGCTGAAGTCATGGCAAGACGCATGGTGCTCATGAAGGATCCGTCGGCGATGACCGTCTCGCAACGAGATGCCGAGCAGTACGCCGCGCCCGCTGGCGGCTGTCTCCACATAGTGCCGCTCATGGGCGTTCACGGTCTTGCGATAGATCCGAACGCCGTTGGCCGAAAGTTCCTGATCTCTCTGCAGATGACCGACCGTGCACCCGAGCAGGTCTTGTGGCGTGAGCCCTTGCCCTGCTGGGAGCGGTTGCCCTTTCGCCTCGTTGAGACTGCTTTCGGCGCGCATGAACAGGGGAGCGGGAATTGGGGTGACGGGGTATCCGACTGGCGGTGTCGCGCGACGAATTATGGATAGAAATTTTGCGCGCTTCCTTGAAGATATTTCTCGCGCAGTCGATCGTGCCTATGGGGTTGCACCCTTGTCGGCTCGACCTAGTTCTTCTTGTTGCACATCGCGTGCCAGCCGTCAATGTAGATGTGGAGTGCCGCGACGGCCGAGCCGNAGGAAGTCTCGAGCGAGGCGAAGCGGTGCTTGATCGGTGCCGAGTATGCGTTCGGCGCAGTTGCTGGAAAACCCCTTCACCAGCAAAAAACTTGTTCCTGAAAGTCAACAGTTGAGCGGGAGTTCGAAGGGGTCGCGGTCGCGAGGCCGTCGCGCAAGCCGATACGGCGCCGCGGCCGGCGAAGGAAAAACAAGCGTTCAATTTGGGCGCCGAATGTGCAATACGTGCATCGCACTGGACCTCATAGTCAGGTCCCATGGTTCGTCGCCGTCCTGAAAACGGGCGGCTTGCGCAATCCAAGCTCGTTGACTTCTTTCAAGGAACCCATGAATAGTCCTGCCGATCCCATGATCACAGTCTTGCTGGTTCACGGCGCCTGGGCCGATGCGTCCAGTTGGCGAAAGGTCATCCCCCTGCTTCATCGTGNGGGCATACCTGTGGTGGCGGTACAAAACCCGACAAGCTCTTTGGCCGACGACGTAGCCGCGACGCGCGCCGCTCTCGAAAATGTCCAGGGGCCGGTCGTACTGGCAGGTCATAGCTGGGGTGGGACAGTGATCACGGAGGCAGGGAATGATCCGAAGGTGAAGGCGCTCGTCTTCGTTGCGGCATTCGCCCCTGACATCAATGAGTCCACGGGGGATCAGGTGGCAGCCCACCCCGCACCACCCGGACTCGCCACCGTCGCACCCGACCGCTCTGGCAATCTGGTGATGAGCGTCGAAGGATTTCTTCGGAATGTCGCCCAGGATCTCCCGAAAGAAGAGGCGCGCGTGCTTGCCGCTGTTTCGCCGCCGCTCGGATCGAGCACGTTTGGCGACAGGGTCCAACACGCGGCATGGCGCACGCGTCCGAACTGGTATGTCGTATCAAGCGAAGACCGTGCGGTCAGCGTCGCACTGCAGAGGCAACTCGCTGAACGTCTGAAGGCCCGCAAGACCGAGTTGAAGGCGAGCCATATGTCGCTTCTGTCCGAGCCGCAGGCGGTGGCCGATGTCATTCTCGAGGCCGTCCGGGCAATCGCTTCCCTTGAAGCGCAAGCCTGAAACTGCCGAGGTCACACATGAAACAGCTCGATCTTCACACCGTTTTCGACAGCGACAGGCGCAAGCTTCTTCTCGCCAGCGCGGGGACCCTGGCGATTGCCGGTCTCCCGATGGTCGGGAATGCAACCCACTCACCCAAGCACCGCGCAACAGCGCATTCTCAGAAAGGGCATCACCTCATGAACACGATCACCACCAAGGACGGCGTAGAGATCTTCTACAAGGACTGGGGACCCAAGGACGGCCAGCCCATCATGTTTCATCATGGGTGGCCGCTTTCGAGCGATGACTGGGATGCCCAGATGCTCTTCTTTGTGCAGCGGGGCTACAGGGTGATTGCGCACGACCGGCGCGGCCATGGGCGATCGGCGCAGGTCAGCGAGGGCCACGACATGGACCACTACGCTGCCGATGCCTTCGCTGTCGTCGAGGCGCTGAACTTGACCAGGGTCTTCCACGTCGGGCACTCGACCGGCGGCGGTGAGGTTGCGCGCTACGTCGCGAAATTCGGCCAGCCCAGCGGCCGCGCTGCGAAGGCTGTACTCGTGAGTGCGGTTCCCCCCTTGATGCTCAAGACAGCGAGCAATCCGGAAGGATTGCCGATGGAAGTGTTCGATGGCTTTCGCAAGGGTGTCGCGGACAACCGGGCACAACTTTTCCTCGACGTCGCGACAGGTCCGTTCTACGGTTTCAACCGGGACGGCGCGAAGGTCTACCCGGGGGTGATCCAGAACTGGTGGCGGCAGGGAATGATGGGCAGCGCCAAGGCCCACTATGACGGCATCAAGGCCTTTTCAGAGACTGACCAGACAGCGGACCTCCAGGCGATCACCGTGCCGACCCTGGTCATGCATGGCGACGACGATCAGATCGTTCCGATTGCCGACGCTGCGCTGAAGTCAGTCAAGCTGCTGAAGAACGGCACGCTCAAGGTGTACAAGGGCTATTCCCACGGAATGCTCACCGTCAACGCAGACGTCATCAATCCGGATCTGCTGGCATTCTTCAAGAGCTGAGGCGTCAGGCGAACGAGCGCACTCCGTTGTCTCTGGGGCGGCGCCGGCCTGTCCGGCGTTGCCCTGTCTCAGATGGGTTCAGGCCAGGGAGCTTGCTCCGAACGGACCGACTCGTAGAACGCCGCCATCTGCAGCACACCCAGGTCGTCGAACCGGCGACCTGCAATCTGCAGGCCGATGGGCAGACCGCTCCTGGAATAGCCGCAATTGATCGATGCCGCAGGCTGCTCCGACTGGTTGAACACCGAGGTGAAGTGCGAGTCCTTCAGCGGGTTCTCCGCTCCGCTGTTGATGGCTTCTGCCGCGAACGGCAGCACCGGCGACACGGGCGACAGCACGTAGTCGTACGGCTGCGTGGCGGCCACGGTTGCTGCGCGCAATGCCTGTATGCGCGTGAAGGCACGGAAGGTTTCCTCGGGCGAGAGCGAGCCCGCGAACTCGCCTGCGGCATGGATGTAGTCGGCCGCCAGCCTGGCGCGCTCGATCGGCATGGCGGCCAGGTCGACGCGGCAGCGCATGGTGAAGAAATGCGCCATGCCCATGCGCATTTCCAGCGTGGTCCAGTCGGTGAGCGGCTCCACGATGGCGCCGGCCTGTTCGAAGACGCGTGCCGCGGCCAGAACGGCGTCTTTCACTTCGGGGTCGATCGGCCAGCCGCCCGTGGTGTCGGTCCACAGGCCGATGCGCAGGCCCCGTACCTCGCGGCTCAGGTTTTCCCATGCAATGTCTTGTGCCGGCAGGCTCATGTAGTCGCGCGGGTCGGGGCGCGAAACCACCTTCATCAGCAGCGCGGCATCGGCGACCGTGCGTGTCATCGGGCCGATCACGCGGGCGGCTGCCGGCGGGTCGACCGGAATGCGCCCGTGGCTGGGCTTGAGCCCGAACACGCCGCAGAAGTTGGCGGGGATGCGCACCGAGCCACCGATGTCGGTGCCCAGGTGCAGCGGGCCGTAGCCCGCGGCAGCGGCAGCGCCCGCACCGGAGCTGGAGCCACCCGTGTTCTTGCTCAGGTCCCAGGGGTTGCGCGTGAGCGCATGAAAGCTCGACGGGGCCGCACCCAGGAAGCCGAAGTCCGGCATTGTGGTCTTGGTGACGATCACCGCGCCCGCTTCACGCAGGCGAGCGGCCGCCGGTGCATCCGCCGTGGCGGGCGACAGCACCGTGGCGGCGCTGCCGATCGGCGACGGCGTGCCGCGCGTGGCGATGTTTTCCTTGAGCGTGACCGGCACACCGTCCAGCTCGCCTTGCGGCGCGCCTTGGTTCCATCGCGCTTCGGAGGCCTTGGCCGAGGCCAGGGCGGCTTCGGCGTCGAGCCCGTATGTGGCGTGGATGCTCGGCTCCCAGCGTTCGATGCGCGCCAGCACCGACTTCGTCACATCGACGGGGGAGAGGGTGCGGTCGCGATAGCGCGCCAGCAGTTGGACGGCGCTCAGGGCGTACAAGGGTGTTTCCATGGTTGTCTCTTTGGGGGTCGAAGATGTTGATCGGAGCGGTGGCTGATGCGCGCGCATCAGCCCTGCCCGAATGCGTAGCCCTGACCAGGGGCCGCGGCCAACAGGGAACGGGTGTAGGCCTCGCGCGGCGACAGCAGCACGTCGTGCGCGGTGCCTTGCTCGACGATGCGGCCTTTGTGCATGACGATCAGCCGGTCGCAGATCTGGCTGGCCACGCGCAGGTCGTGCGTGATGAAGAGGATGCCGATCGACAGGCGCTGCTGGATCTCCGCGAGCAGCTTGAGGATCTGGTCCTGCACGGAAACGTCGAGTGCCGAAACGGCCTCGTCGGCAATCAGCACTTGCGGCTCGCAGGCCAGCGCGCGTGCAATGCACAGGCGCTGCCGCTGGCCACCGGAGAACTCGCTCGGGTAGCGATGCAGCACCTCGGGCTTCAGCCGCACGAGGTCCATCAGTTCTTCGGCGCGCTGCCAGGCCTTCTCGGGCGACAGGCCGAAGTTGACCGGCCCTTCGATGATCGACTGGCCGACCGTGCGGCGCGGATTCAGCGAACGGTTCGGGTCCTGGAACACCACCTGCACCATGCGCCGGAAGGCCGAGAGCCGCGCGCGCGGCGCGTGCTGCGCCTCGATGTGAGGCACCCAGACTTCGCCGTCGGTCGGCTCGATCAGCCGCGCGATGCAGCGCGCCACGGTGGACTTGCCCGAGCCCGACTCGCCCACGATGCCCACGGTTTCACCGGCATGCAGCTTGAGCGACACGTCGGTGGCCGCATGCACCGTGCGGCGCTTGCCCGGCCACGAGCCGGAACGGTAGGTCTTGGTCACGCCGCGCGCATCGAGCAGCGGCGGTGTGTCCGCGGCGAGCGGCCGCAAGATGGGCTCCAGGCGCGGCACGGCGTCGAGCAGCATGCGCGTGTAGGGCGCCTTCGGGCGCCGCAGCACGTCATCTTTTGGGCCGCTTTCGACCTGGCGGCCCAACTGCAGCACCACCACGTGGTCTGCAATGTCCGCGACCACACCGAAGTCGTGGGTGATGAACAGCACCGCCGTTGCGTTCTCCTGCTGCATCTCGCGGATGAGCGAAAGNATCTCGGCCTGCGTGGTCACGTCCAGCGCGGTGGTCGGCTCGTCGCAGATCAGCAGCGCGGGCCGCAGGATCAGCGCGATGGCAATCACGATGCGTTGCCGCTGTCCGCCCGAGAGCTGGTGCGGGTAGGCGTCGTAGATGCGCTCGGGTTCCGGCAGCTTGACGCGCGCGAAGATGGCCAGCACCTTCTGCCGGCGTTCGGCGGCACCGAGCGCGGTGTGCTCGGCCAGTATTTCGTCGACCTGCGCGCCGCAGCGCATCACCGGGTTCAGTGCCGTCATGGGTTCCTGGAACACCATCGCCATGCGGGCGCCGCGCCATGCGCGCATGTGCGCGGCATCGGCGGCAAGGATGTTCTCGCCCAGGACCTCGATGCGTCCGCCCGAGGGCACCAGCGAATCGGGCAGCAGCCCCATCACCGCCTGGGCGATCACCGACTTGCCGGAACCCGACTCGCCCAGCAGGCACACGACCTGGCCCGGCATCACGTCGAAAGACACCGCATGAACGGCATGCGGCCGGTCCGCGCCTTGCGGCAGGTCGATGCACAGGTCGCGCACGACGAGGCACGGTGCTCCGGCGGCGGGTGTGTTGGAAAGCGTGGCTGCCATGCTCAGCTCCCGCGCTTGTTGAACTTCGGGTCGAGCGCGTCGCGCAGGCCGTCGCCGAGCATGTTCACCGCCAGCACCGTGAGCGCGAGGAAGGCGCCCGGCAGCAGCACGGTCGAAGGATGCGACGTGAAATACGCGCGGCCTTCGGACATGATGTTCCCCCAGGTCGGCACGTCCGATGGCAGGCCAATGCCAAGAAAGGACATGACCGCTTCCGTCAGCATCGCGGCCGCGCAGACGAAGGTGCCCTGAACGATCAACGGAGCCACCGTGTTGGGAAGAATGTGGCGCAGCATCAGCTTCCACGTGGGCGTGTCGAGCGCAATGGCCGCCTCGACATACGGCTCTTCGCGAACCGACAGCACGACAGAGCGCACCAGCCGCGCCACGCGCGGCGTTTCGGGAACGACGATGGCAAGGATCACCGTCAGCAGGCTGGGCCGCCAGACAGCGACCAGCACGATGGCGAAGAGGATGCCCGGGATGGCCATCATCCCGTCCATCACCCGCATGATCACGCCGTCCAGGCGGCGAAAGTAGCCCGCCGTCATGCCCACCAGCATGCCGAGCGCGATCGAGCCGAGGGCCACCGCCACGCCGACCGACAGCGAGATGCGCGCGCCGTAGGCCGTGCGGCTCCAGATGTCGCGGCCCATGCTGTCCGTGCCCATCGGGAAGAAGCGCTCGAAGCTGTCGCCNGCCAGCGTCATGAACTCGGCGTNCGCGCCCGGCGACAGGTGCGAACTGGCCGGGTCCATGGCGTTGGGGTCGATGGTGTAGAGCCACGGGGCCGCGACGGCCAGCACCACCATGAGGCACAGGATCGCGCTGCCCGTGCGCACGGCGCCGTTCGAGAAGGCGCGGCGCAACAGGGATGGCTTGCGATGGCGGGGCGCTGCCGTCGCCGTCGTTTCCGCCGGGATGGAAATCGAAGTCATGGAAAGGGTCTCCGAAAAATGAGGGCCGTGCGTGTCAGTAGCGGATGCGCGGATCGAGCAGCAGGTAGCTCAGGTCCACCAGCAAGTTGACGACGACGTAGACGAGCGAGAAGAACAGGGTGATGCCCTGGATCAGCGGGTAGTCGCGCGAGAGCACCGCGTCCACCGTCAGTTGGCCCAGGCCCGGTATGGCGTAGATGGTTTCCGTGACCACCACTCCGCCGATGAGGCCGGCCACGCTCAGGCCGATGATGGTGGCGATAGGCACGGCCGCGTTGGCGAGCGCATGGCGAATCAGCATGCGCCGCTCCGAGATGCCCTTGGCGCGCGCGGTGCGCACGTAGTCTTCGGTCAGCGCTTCGGAAACCGCCGCACGCGTGACCCGTGCAATCAGCGCCGCATACATCACGGCCAGCGTGACGCAGGGCAGCACCAGATTGCGCAGCCATGGGCCGACGCCCGCGGCGATGCGGTTGTAGCCCTGCGAAGGCAGCCAGCCCAGCTGCATCGAGAACAGCCAGATCATCAGGTAGCCGGCAACGAATACTGGCACGGAGAAGCCGAGAACCGACGCGCCCATGATGAAGCGGTCGAGCGGCCCACCGCGTCGCGCGGCTGCCAGCACGCCCAGCGGCACGGCGATCAGCACGGTGAGCACGACGGTCACGGCGGCCACCGACAGCGTGGGCTCCAGCCGTTGGCCGATCAGCTCGGTCACGCTCATCTTGTAGAAGTAGGAATAGCCCAGGTCGCCGCGCAGCACGTGGCCCAGCCATCCGAAGAACTGGCTGACGATCGGCGCGTTCAGGCCGAGCTGTGCGCGAATGCGTTCGACGTCCTGCACGCTGGCCGCGTCGCCCGCGATGGCGGCCGCCGGATCGCCGGGCGTCATGCGCAGCAGCAGAAAGACGATGACGGCCACGATCAGGAGCACGGGCGCCGTGGCCAGGCCGCGCCGCAGCAGAAAGTTGAGCATGTGAGAAGGTCTCGTTCAAGCGGTTGAACAGCCGGCGCGGGCAAAGGGAATCCCAGACCGGTTGCCACGGGTGCAACCGGCCAAGCGCCTCGGTGAAAGAGGTGAGGGGGCTTGCCTACTTCTTGCGCACGTTCCAGTACAGAACGGCGGGCGACGGCAGCAGTCCGCTGACCACGCCACGGCGCACCGCGGTGGGCGCCTTGCCTTCGCCCAGCGGGGCGATCACGCCGCCTTCGAGCACGCGCANCTGGATCTGCGTCGCGATGTCCTTGCGCTGTGCGAGGTCGGTGGTTTCGATGAAGCGCGTCTTCAGCGCTTCCAGCTCCGGATCGGTCGGCCAGCCGAAGAAACCCTTGTCGCCGTTGCCGGTCAGCGGGCCATAGCTGATCGGGCTGCTGGCATCCACGCCCCCCCAGAACGTGATGAAGACGTTCCAGCCACCGTTTTCCGGCAGGTCCTTCTTGGTGCGACGCGTCACGAGCGTGGCCCAGTCGGTGGTCTGCACGTCCACGTTGAAGCCCACCTGCTTGAGCAGTTGTCCGTAGATGGCGGGCATCTTGTTCAGCGCCGGCGCATCACCGGGCAGCAGGATGACGACAGGCTTGCCGTCGTAGCCTGATTCCTTCAGCAGCTTGCGGGCTTCCTCGAACTGCGGCTTTCCGGTGAAGAAGCCGGTCTTGTCGCTCGCATACACCGAGCCGCACAGGTAGATGGACGCGCAAGGCTTGTAGAAATCGCGGTAGGTGGCCTGGGCCCGCAGCATGGCTTCCTGGTTGATGGCGAGCATGGCGGCCTTCAACGCCTTCGGGTTGTTGAACGGAGGGACCTTGTGGTTGTAGATCGCCGTGAAAGGGCCCGCGGGCATCACGTCCACCAGCTCGATCTTCGGGTTGGTGCGCATGTCGACAAAGCCGGAAGAGGGCACGGTCTCGACCATGTCGACCTCGCCGTTCAGCAGCGCGTTGACCTGCGTCTGCGGGTCGCGCAGCAGCACCCATTCCACGCTGTCCACGTTCACCACCTTGCCGCCCGCCAAACCCGAGGGGGCCTCCTTGCGCGGCACATAGGCGGTGTTCTTGCGGTAGATCACGCGGTCGCCGGGGCGAAAGTCTTCCTTGGCGAGCGTGAAGGGGCCGGAGCCGATCATCTCGTCGATCTGCTTGTCGGCGGGCGTGTCGGCCACGCGCTTGGGCATGATGAACGGCACCAGCGGATTGGGCTTGCCCAGCGCGTCGAGCACCACGCCGAAAGGTTGCTTGAAGTTCATGCGGAAGGTGTTCGGGCCCTCCGCCGTGATGCTGTCCATGGCCTCGTACATCTTCTGGCCGAGCGTGTCGCGCTTGCCCCAGCGGGCCAGCGAGGCGATCACGTCCTGCGAGGTGACGGGCGCGCCATCGTGGAACTTCAGGCCGGGGCGCAGCGTGAAGGTCCAGACCTTGTTGTCGGGGCTCACGGTGTACTTGTCCACCATCTGCGGCTTGATCGCGCCCTTTTCGTCCATGCCGAAAAGGGTGTCGTAGATCATGAAGCCGTGGTTGCGCGTGATGTTGGCGGTGGTCCAGATCGGGTCGAGGATCTTCAGGTCCGACGAGGGCACAGTGCGCAGCACGGTGTCTGCGCAGGCCGCGGCCGATAACGTCAGGGCCAATGCCGACAGGGTGACCGCGAACGCGCGGCGCAGCGAGAGTGGAGTTGCCATGAAGCCTTACTTCTTTCGAGGAGTGCCAGAGGAAGGAGGGGGAGGTGGTGAGGAGGAATCCGCAGACTTGCTTTCCCGCAACTGGGTCAGCAGAAACTCGAAGATGTCGCGCGAGGCCTCTTCGGCGGCCATGATCTTGTGCAGGATGCGGCGCAGCGTTTCGACCTCGCTTGTGCTGAGGCAGTCGAGAAAGCGTGCTTCCATCTCTCGCCCGATGGGCTCGGCCTGCAGCACGAGGTCGATGCCGGACGGGGTCAGGCACAGATGGATCTGCCGGGCGTCTTCGTTGCCGATCTGGCGCTGGACCAGTTCGCGCTGCACCAGCGAGCCCACGAGTTTGGAGACCAGCGTCTTTTCGATGCCGCAGGTCTGCACCAGCTGGCCCATGGTGATGCCGGGTGCGCCGCCGATCATCCGAAGCAGGCGCACGTCGCGGATCGACAGGCCGAGTTCGATCTCGTACACACGCGAACCACGATCTCTGGTGCGCGCGGAAGCCACGTCGAGCAGGACGTTGATGTAGTCGGTCTTCAGTTGAAGTGGTGCGTGCATGGCCAGATGGAAGAAGTCTTCAATAGTTGAAATATTCAACCATATCCAAGGCCCATGCAAGCTCTGGGCCAGCCATCGAGGGAAATCCCCTACGAAAGGCGCTGCCCTGGGGAAACTCCTCTGTAGCGAGATGAAAAGTAGCCGTGTCTGGACGGCAAGGCAGTCGCCGAACCGGTGCGGCGCGCGCACCATGATGAAGCTTGTGCGTGGATTTTCTCGCCTATTGGCTCCGCGGGACGCGGACATAAGCTTGGTGGGCGTACACGAATGACGGCTACGCGGTGATTGCCGACGCCGGGCTCGGAGCCATCAATGTCCACACTAAAGCCGACACTCGACAGTCAGATGCCGTGCGATAAGTCATCCTCTGGACATGAGGCAGAACCGGAATGCTGCCGAGCCGGTGACGGCGTCCCGGAGCGCATCCCACTTCTCCATCTCGAGGTCAGGAAATTGGAGAGCGGTCATCAGACGCTTGTGAAACTCGCGAGAACTGCGAACGCCGCTTCGCTCCATGGTCATCGTTCAGGCACATCAACAGCTTCTTTTCCACCTCGTAACTCTGGCTTGTGAGGCCGTGTTCCATGAGTTTCGGCAAGGAGCCCTCTCCTCTCTCAGGTCTGCACGATTCCCAGCCCAGACGTCGACAACAGCAATTCCACAACCGCGCCGAGTGCATTGCGCAGTTCCTGCTGATCCCTTGCGGCACCCGTTGCAATGCGCACGGCATTCTTCGGCTCGCCTGCGTCGAGCACGAACACGTCGCTCGAAAGGATCGCCACGCCACGGGGTCTCAGCGCCTCCACGAACTCCACTCTTTTCCACGTGGACGGAAGCGTCAGCCAGACGCTCAGAGGACCCACCCGGATGCTGCCTCGAAAATCCTTGAGCATCGCCGCCACGATCAACGACCGCGTGCGCACTTCCGATCGCACCCGCGCGATCTGGCGAAACGCGGACTTGTTGCTCATCGTGTGCGCCGCCAGTGCTTCCTCGATCGGTGCGGCAGAGAGCATGGTCGCCCTCAACAGGTCTTCCAGGGTGCGCGAGTGCTGCGCGTCCGGAGAAACCACGTACGCCACGCGCAGGCTGGGCGAGAGGCATTTGGACAGGCTCGCGATGTAGTAGACATGGCGCGGCGCCAGATCGGCAAGCGGCGGCAGGCGATGCTCCAGCAACTCGCCATAGACGTCGTCCTCGAAGATCCGCAGGTCGTGCTTCGACGCGATCGCGCGATCGCCTGACGCCGTTCAAGGGGCATGACGGCGTTGGTCGGATTCTGCGCATTGGCAACGCAGTAAAGCGCTCTTGCGCCAGTCTGCCGGACGGCCTCCTCGAGCGCCGCCGGCACGATACCGTGCGCATCCATTGCAATGGCATGAAGCTTGATGTCCAGCATGGCGGCCAGTGTTCTCATCGTTGGCCAGGCCATCGCCTCGATCAGCAATGTTCCCTGGCTGCCCACGACAAGGCGCATCAATGCCAGCAGCGCCGCACGGGTCCCGGCGCTGGCGGTGACCCGGTTCGCGAGGGCGGAAGAAAAGCGCGGCTGCAGCCACGCGATCGCAGGCGCCACCGCGTCCGGATCACGCCGGTTGGCGCGTTCCGAAAACAAGGCAACACCCCTTTCTCCGCCCAGCGAAACCAGCGCGGCCGTCAGGTCCAGCGGAATGCGCAGCGTGGGCGGCCAGATGGAGGTCAAGTCGACAGCGGCTGAAGCAGGCGCTTGAACGACATGTTGCGGCACCGTGTTCTGCAAGCTGGACACCACGGTGCCCAGCCCCGCTCGCGCGCTGATCAGCCCACGTTTCTTGGCTTCCGTGTACGCACGCGTCACCGTGGTGAAGTGAAGCCCGAGATGCTTCGCGAGCACGCGTTGCGAAGGCAAGGCCATGCCCACGCGGAGTTCGCCCGAATCCACGCCGACCGCGAGCGCCCGGATCAGACGCACGTACGCGGGACCCTCCTGCAGGCGCATTTGGGTCTCTACATACATCAGGATGGGTTCATGCATACATCGCCTGTTTGGCCTCGGCAGCGAGTGGAGACTATAGGTCGACACCCCGATGCGAACGCATTTCATCGAGGCACTGTATGCATTGACGACACCAACCTGAGGAACTGTATGAATGAAAAAAGCGCCGTGGTCGTGGGAAGCGGCCTCATGGGACGGGACATCGCGGCGATTTTCCTGGCGGCGGGATGGGCCACGCAGGTGATCGAGCGCAATGCATCCCGATGGGCCGATGTGAGGCGCTCGATTGCCGCGGCCACCGCGCAGATCGGGCGTTTCGACGACGGCTTGCTGACGATGCGCGGCAGCATTCCAGAGGTCGAGTGGGCCGGCGTTCGCGTGGCGCTCGAATCGGTGAGGGAGGACCTGGGCGTGAAGCGCACCGTCTTTGCCGAACTCGATGCCCATGCGCCGGCGGACGCGGTGCTCGGCTCCAACAGCTCCAGCCTGCGCATCACCGACATCTCTGCAGGATGTGCGGGTTCGGCGCGCATGGCCAACACGCATTTCTTTCAACCGGCCCATCTTGTGCCGCTGGTCGAGATCGCCAAGGGAGAAAGTACCAGCGACAGCACCGTCGACACACTGCATGCGATCTTCGCGTCGCTGGGCCGGGCGCCCGTTCGAATCAACCGCGATGTGCCCGGTTTCCTTGCGAATCGGATCCAGCATGCGCTGATGCGGGAGGCGTTCGCCGTGATCGACAGCGGGCTGGCGACTGCAGAGGATGTGGACATTGCCGTCAAATTCGGCTTCGGCTTCCGCTACGTAGCGGCGGG
>JGI24740J21852_10000268_pt1 | contig 21927 bp, 23 predicted proteins | sample KBSCornC6_FD_21852 | JGI IMG/M metagenome (IMG submission 21852) | reverse complement strand
AATGAACCACAGGTGGTGCCAGCTGGTATTACCATGCGGGTAAGGGCGCATCTCAAAAATAGAGGGGTAAAAATTCCAGAAATTACCCTTAAAACCCTGGTTTAACCGCTCCATATAGATCTGGGGTGGCACAATCACCAGCATACCTACCAGCAGGGGAATGAACAGGCGCTGAAAACGCAGCCACATAAAACCGCGGGCGCTTTTTTTGCTGACCATAAACCAGGAAACCGTTCCGGAAATAAAGAACAGCAGGTGCATACGGAAACGGCTAAGCCAGAAGGCAAACTCCGACAGCACATTGCTCTGGGTGGCATTGTTCACATGCCAGGGATCATCTACCATAAACGGGCGGGCGGAATGGAATAACAGCACGCCAAAGATTGCTGCAATACGCAGCCAGTCAAGGTAAGTTTGTCTATTTGTAGGTTGCATCTTTTTTTTTTACAAACCTAACAACTGTAAAAGCGGTACAGCCCTGTGTTTTGACCACCTGCAATTTTGGGGTGACATCCTGCACACTGCTACCCTGCCGCAGTATGCTACTTGCCCTTTATGCGAATTAAAAAAGTTAGTATATTGATTATGATAAATCCTATTTCTGCACTTCAAATCCATTAAAAGATGAAGAAAACCTGTATTTTCCTGGGCTTTGCCCTGGCAGCCGTATGTAGCTGGGTACCTGTTAGCTCCACTCCCTGTGAGGTAAGTCCCACTTTTTTGAACGGGAAATGTAAAGCCGAGTACATTGAAGGACACGCGTATTATTACTGTGGTTCTCCAATAGCAACAGAAAAACCCAATTGTACGGCTTATGTACAATAGGAAAAATTATCAGTGGGCTACCGTAATGGTAGCCCTCCTGTTTTGTATGGCCGCAGCCTGTAAAGAAACCGGAACACCTGTTGTACAATCCTGCACCACTGTTACAGACAGCCTTATTCCCCTGAAGATCAATATCGGAAAGCCATTGAACCTGTACCTGGATAGTATGCTGGTAATAGGCGTACAAACACCTGTGCAATACCTGGAAAAAGAAAATGCCCTGCTGATACTGGACACCTATGGCAAACGGCTGCTGCAATATCCGCTAACAGCTAATGATACGGTAACAAAACCCAGCCGGGCGCAGGCGCTGCACCTGAATGAAAAGGTAATGTACATGCATTACCAGAACCGCGATAGCCTGTTGTTGTACACCTATGGCGTATTCCGCCTGTCTTATTATAACCTGGATACGGACACGGTATATAAAACCCTGTCTTTTCACGATAGAAAAGTAAAAACCAATTTTGCCTTTAACCCGGCGCCGCCTAATGCCAGTAATGCTGCACCTATTATTTTTAAGGGCAATAACATTATTGGTACCGGTTATTTAATGGGCGAGCATGACAGTGAAGTACCGGCAGGGCGCACGCTCTTCTCCATCCTTCACGTACCGGATGGCAGCCTGCAGCACAAAGTACCTTACTCCGCTATTTATAAAACCGGTAACTGGGGCGGTTCCCATATGCGCACAACTTATGCGGCGTATAACCAGCAGCAGGGAACATTATTGCTTAGCCTGCCGGCAGACCATCACCTGCAGGTTATTGACAGCGCATGGCACGTAACTTCTGTATATGCAGGCAGCAGGCAAAAGCTATGCATAGCCTCCATGCCCATACCTAAGAACAGCCCGCAGCTGCAGGACCCTGATAATGCCCTGCGTTATTTTACAGGCACACCTGCTTACCGGGATATTATTTATGATGCCTACCACCAGCGTTATTACCGGGTATTGCAAACCCCGCCTGCCGCTGCTGAGCTGAATGCGCAACAGCTGGGGGAAAAACATGCCACGCTGATCGCTTTTGACAATACCTTTCATTATCTGGGCGAAGGTCCCTTACCCAAAGGGCTTGCGCTGGATAATTTTTTTGTAACGGAACAAGGCCTGTATTTTCTGAATGTAGCTAACCATGATCAAAACATTGGGCAATATGTACACATCAACCCGGAATTATAAGATCTTCCTATATACGTTACTGTTATGCTTTACCGCTTGCGCTGCACCGCCGGACCAGTTGCTGCAGGCCTTACATGCAGTGGATACAAAACCACTGCCGGCCGGGCATTACGTGGTAATACCCAACCAGGGCTGCGAAGGCTGTATTAGTACTGCAGAAGATTTTGTGAAAAGGAATTACACCCGGTTCCCGCAGGCGAAGTACATTTTTACAAGGGTACAATCCATTAAATTATTACGGATAAAACTGGGCAATGAAGTAATGAACAATAGCCGGGTATTAATAGACAGCAACAATATTATCCGTTACCCGGAGCAGGGAAAGGACATTTACCCAATGATCATTACCATCAAAGAAAATGCAATAAAAGGGATCACCTATCAAAGCCCGGGGTCAGATGGCTTAGCTGAGCTGTTACGGGCACAATGATCAGGGCTGGTATGGTCCGCCTGGTTCACCCCATCCCCATTTAGGCATGGGCTCCCCTTCTTTAACAGGGTTTTCACTGGTAGTGGAGTTCATTACAGCAATGCGGCTGCCCCATTCCAGGTAAGCTACCAGCGCAGCGCGGAATTCCGGATCACTGGCCAGGCCTACCTCATCCGCGGTTTCCAGCAAAAGGGCCATCCATCTTTTGCGTTTGGTCTCATCCAGCATCTTGCCTACATGATGGCCCACCATAGATGCATGGCTGCCCTTATCCTGCTCTGTATATAATTTAGGACCGCCAAAAACTTCAGCAATAAAATGCGCAACATGTTTGCTATGGTCGCCGCTCATATTTTTAAACACCGGGTATAGCAAGGGATCTTTAAGCACCTTATCATAGAATACCTCTGTTAGCTTTTCCAGTGTTACCTGCCCGCCGGCCCATTCATATAAAGTAGGAATTATTTTTTCCTGTTCCATAATACCGGTATAGATTATGGGCGAATATATGGAGACTTTTCTTCACAATGTAGCCGGGCTTACACAATCTTTACATGTGCAGATATACTTTGCCGTTATCTTCCGTTAGCCGGTATATTACAATGGCCTGCTGCGCTGGCCCGGCTTTCAGCTGGCCGGTATTTACATCAAACTGGGAGCCGTGCCAGGGGCATTGTACCGTACCGCATATCATAGCGCCGCCTGCCAGTGAGCCTCCTTTATGGGTGCAGGCATCGTCAAAAGCTACATAGCCGGTTGCTGTTCTGCCTATCACAATGCGCTTATCCTGTATGTGCACCAGCTTCATCTGATCAGTCTTCAGCTCATTACTGTCAGCTACCTGTATGGGTTGCTGATTGCCGGTGATCCGTTCTTCTTTCCATTTGCCACCGCCTGCATACCGTGTGAAAATGCCTATCTGGTTGCGGTACACCAGCGTACCGCCCATCCAGCCTGCAAAGCCCAGGAGCACAATGCCCGCCATTTCCAGCAGCAGAATGCCAAAAGCCGGTACATAAGGGTTACGCTTCAGCAGCCAGGCTGCAAAGAACAGCACCAGGATCAGTACATTCAGCACCCCATGCCGGGCAGCCCTCTTTTTACCGGAGCTTTTAGGAGGCACTGTAAATACGTAATCAATAATACCCGGCACCGCAGCCAGCAATGCCGTGGTAATGCCTGCTATTTGCATGCAGGACGCTACAAAGGCATAATCATAACGGTCGTTTATTAATGCCATTATATCAAATAAGAGCGTGCCTATAAAAAAGGCAATGGGAAAAGTAACCAGTATAGGATGAAGCGGATGCCCCTTAATATGCGCAGTACTTTTCATGGTGGTAAGATTTTGTTTTGGTATACAAAGGCTATATCAAAAAGTTTACCTGTTATGGATGGTAAACCGGCTGGCATGACTTACATTTATAATATTTTTATTATATCCCCTATAAAAATTCATGAGCATGTTACTGTTTGCCAAAATCCTCATAGGCCTGGTAGCCCTGGAACACCTGTATATACTTTGGCTGGAAATGTTTGCCTGGACCACGGCAGGTAAAAAAACATTCCGCTCCTTGCCTGCACACCTATTTGAAGAAACCAAAACGCTGGCTGCCAACCAGGGCCTGTATAATGGTTTCCTGGCCGCAGGCCTGATCTGGTCGTTGTTTATTTCAGATGTAAGCTGGAGCCGGAATGTGGCCTGCTTTTTCCTGGGTTGTGTGATAGTAGCCGGTATTTATGGCGGGCTTACCGCTTCCAGATCTATCTTCATAAAGCAGAGTTTACCGGCTGTTATTGCATTGACCGTACTATTGCTGGCCTGATGTTGCACGCTAAATTCATTACTTTGCGGCCTGTTTGAATAGTACAACCTGCATGGCAAATAACAGCAAAACACTGGTAATACTTATACCCGGCTTCCCGGAAAATGAAGCAGATACTACCTGCCTGCCTCCGCTGCAGCTGCTGGTAAGGTCCCTGAATAAGGAGTTCCCGGGGTTAAAGGTGGTGGTAGTAGCATTTCATTACCCCTTCTTCACACACACCTATCAGTGGCATGGCAACACTATCATCAGCATGGGTGGTAAGTACCATAACAAAGCTCATCTCTTACACTCCTGGTGGAAAATATGGCGGCAGCTGAAAAAGATCCGGCAGGAACATGATGTGGTAGGGCTTTTCAGCTGCTGGTGCGGCCCTTGCGCGCTGGTTGGCCATTATTTTGGGAAGCGTTATAAGATACAACATCACATCTGGATACTGGGCCAGGATGCAAAAAAAGGGAACAACATGGTACGCTATATACGCCCCGGGGCGCAGGAGCTGATAGCCATATCAGATTTTTTAGTGCAGGAGTTTAACCGCAATCACCACATCCGGCCGCAGCATGTAATACCCATTGGTGTGGATACTGCCGGCTTCCCCCCTGCTGCTGCGCCGGTGGATATTGATGTGTTGGGCGTTGGTAACCTGGTGCCATTAAAACAATACGATATCTTTATTGAAGTTATTCATGCTGTAAAACAACATTTCCCCAACATTAAAACCGGCATATGCGGCAAGGGAACAGCCGTACATGAGTTACAGGCGCTTATTGCCAAATGGGACTTACAGGATAATGTACAGCTCTATGGCGAGCAGCTGCACCGTGAGGCATTGCGGCTTATGCAACGCAGCCGCATTTTACTGCACCCCTCTGCTTACGAAGGTTTTGGTATGGTAATGCTGGAAGCATTGTATGCAGGCGCACAGGTGGTAAGCTTTGTACAACCTATGCAGGCTGCTATTCCCAACTGGTACATTGTAAAAGATAAAGCGGCGATGGTGGAACAGGTGCTTACCTTACTGCGCCAGCCGCAAACACAACGGCAGGCTGTACTACCTTATGATATGAACGGCAGCGCCAGAGCCATTATGCAGCTATTCGGCTATAATGAGGTAATGAGCGCCTGAATTTTTTTTGCAATAGCATCAAAAGAAAGCTGTGATTGAAATTGCGCTAATACTTTACTGCGCTCCGCAGCTACATCCAGTGTGGTAACCTGTAAAAGGGCCTGCAGCAGCGCTGCCTCATTACCCGCTGCATATAATACCCCACAGCGGCCATTATCAGTGAGCAAGCGGAAAGAAAGGATATCTGTAAGCACGGGTATACATCCGCATGACATGGCCTCACATACTGCTATACCACTCCCTTCATAATGTGATCCTGAAATAATAAAGGGCACACTGTTATACCAATACAGCAGATCTTCATGCGGCACCTGCCCTACTAAAACAACCTTGTCTTTATAAGCCGCTTCACTTTGCAGGAGGCTTTCAATTTCCGGCAGCAATTCCATGGTATGGTAGATCATATACAAGCGGGCCTCCGGGTGCTGCCGGGTAAATTGCAGAAAGGCGCGTACCACTGTCAGCGGATCTTTATTATCATTTAACCGCCCTACCCACAGGAAAGCCGGTGCTCCCTGCACGCCTGTTTTTGCGGTTGCCAGGGCCTGCGCTACCGGGTAAAAAACAGACGAGCCTTCCATAACCCCATGAATTTTACCGGTGTTGCGGATATGCGCTTTTTTCATCCAATCCAAACCCATAGGCTGTGATGTAAACAGGTAGACATCAATGCAGTAAGCGGCCAGCTGCTGCAGATAACGCTTAGGCCACCGCGAGGGTTTTTCTGCATGGTGCTGGGCAATGATCTTTACCCGCGGGCCTAACTGCAGGCGCAGCTGCATTACCTGTATGGCAAAATGTAAACCGTGCACAAATACTACATCCGGCTGCAGGGCTTTTATATAGCGGTGCTGCTGCCGGGGAAAAAGAAAGGTCCTTTTACCAAAATCCATAAAATGGTAATCTACCCCGTTTTGCTGGTAACGGCCTTCATAATCAATCTGTTCAATACAGATCACCTCGTTCTCCCGGCTTAAGGCCTCCGGTATGCCGGTATAAAAGTTAGTGCGCTGCAGCCATTCCGCCGGGCTTTTAAAGCCGGAAGAACAGACATAGCTGGCAAATACGATCCTCATAAAAAGCCGCCTGCTGGTAAGTTAAATAGACGGGGCAATGATAGGATAAATTCCGAAGACAAAATTTTTCCGTGCCAGGCAACCTTTTATGGTAGTATCACGTACTGTAACTAACTTTATATCATTGTCATTCAATCCAGCACCATATACATGAGACGCGTTGTAAGATACCTGGTCACCCGCTTTTATAAACCGTTACTGGTCAGGTACCTCTCTAAAACAAGGAAGTATACGTTTAAAGGGGTACAGCTTTTAATTCCGCCGGAGGTATTTCACCCGGCCTTCTTTTTCAGCACCAAGTATTTACTGCGTTACATCAGCGGCCTGCCCCTGCAGCAAAGCTCTTTCCTGGAGCTGGGTGCGGGCAGCGGCCTTATTTCCATATTTGTGGCCGGCAAAGGGTCTGATGTAATGGCTACGGATATTAACCCCGTTGCCGTTGAATACCTGGAAAAGAACAGGCGCGCCAATAATGTGAATATGGAGGTGATCCACTCCGACCTGTTTGAGCAGATCCCTTCCCGCACATTTGATATTATTGCCATTAACCCGCCTTATTATAAAAAACAGCCACAAACCTTTGCAGAACATGCCTGGTATTGCGGGGAGAACGGGGAGTATTTTGACCGCCTGTTCCATTCCCTGCCGGATTATATGCATGGGCAATCTACCGTGTTAATGACGCTGAGCGATGGCTGTGATGAAACCATGATCCGCAACCTGGCCATTAAGAATGGATGCCGGTTAAACCGCGTGCACTCCATGCAGAACCTGATGGAGGAAATTTACATTTTTAAGATTGAGCGCAATTAAATAATGACTGCATGAGCCGTATACTTTTTTCCCACTCGTATTTTATGCGTTTTGATCCAAAACAATGGTCAATGGGGCAGCCATATGCCCCCCTGGGCACCTTGTATGCGGCGGCATTAATGCGGGAAAAGGGTTATGAAGTATCCATATTTGATACCATGTTCGTAAGCAACCCGGATGAGGTATTGCCCCGCATAGTGGCCCACCAGCCCAACTATTTCGTGATCTATGACGATGGGTTCAACTACCTCACCAAAATGTGCCTTACCAATATGCGGGAAGCCGCTTTCCGTATGGCTAAGCTGGCGAAGGAAAAAGGTTGTACGGTTATTGTTTCCAGCTCCGACTCCACAGACCATTATGAGCAATACCTGAATGAAGGCGCTGATTTCATCCTGTTAGGGGAAGCAGAAATGACCCTGCTGGAACTGGTAACTGCCATTGATAATAACAAAGCAGATTTTTCCGACATCGCAGGCCTGGCTTATAAACAAAACGGCCATGTGGTTAAAACGCCCGGCCGCAGCGTAATGCGTGACCTGGATGCCTTGCCCATGCCGGCATGGGACCTGGTGGATATGGAACCTTACCGCCAGTCATGGCAAAAGCATGTGGGTTATTTTTCCATAAACATGGGCACCACCCGTGGCTGCCCCTTTAAATGTAACTGGTGCGCCAAGCCTATATATGGCAACCGTTACAACTCCCGCTCCCCGCAGCATGTAGTGAATGAAATAAAATACCTGCGTAAGCAATTCAACTTCGACCACATCTGGTTCTGTGATGATATTTTTGGCCTGAAACCAGGCTGGGTAAATGAGTTTGCAGACCTGGTAGAAAAAGAGCAGCTGTTTTTCAGGTTCAAAATACAATCCCGCGCCGACCTGCTGGTGCAGGATAATTATGTAAAAGCGCTGGCCCGCGCCGGTTGTGAAAACATCTGGATGGGCGCTGAAAGCGGCTCCCAGAAGATACTGGATGCTATGGACAAAGGCACTACCATTGAGCAGATCCATACAGCCACCCATTTAGTAAAAGAGCACGGTATTAAACCTTCTTTTTTCATACAATTCGGTTACCTGGGCGAAACCAAAGAAGATATTAATAAGACCATTGACATGATCAATGAGCTGCTGCCATCCAGCATAGGCATTTCTGTATCCTATCCCTTACCCGGTACTGTATTTTACGATAAAGTAAAAGCAGATCTGAAAGAAAAAACCAACTGGACAGATTCTGATGAATTAGCGCTGATGTTTGAGAACACTTATCAGCCGGCCTATTACAAACAATTGTACAGGTATACTCATAGGAGCTATCTTAAACACCTGGCTTTTGCCAACATTAAGAATCTGTTCACCCACCCGGGTAAGGCCACTAAAAAAACTTTCCGGAAAGCCCTTTCGGCGGCTTATTATATACCGGCAGCCTTTATTGCCAAACGCAAACTGCATACGCTGGAAAAACCTTCTTCTTCAAAAAAATAATTACCTGGCATGGTGCAGGGTGAGCAACATACAATGGATGAGCAACAGGCAGCAGCCGCCTTTAGCAAGCAGTCTGCAATATTCGATGCCATTTATACTCCCAATAAGATCATTCAATATAAACGGGCACGTGTACGTGCGCAGGTGGAGCGCTTCCTGGCGCCGGGCAGCCACATCCTGGAACTGAATGCAGGTACCGGGGAAGACACGGTGTACTTTGCAGCAGCCGGCCACCACGTGCATGCCACTGACCTGGCTGAAGGCATGCTGGAAAAACTGGCGGAAAAAGTAAAGGCCCGCCAATTAAATGATAGGGTATCTGTTGAAAAATGTTCCTTTAACGCCTTGCCGGCCCTACAGCATAAAGGCCCTTATGACCTTATATTCTCCAACTTTGCCGGGTTGAACTGTACCGGGGAGCTCGGGCAGGTGCTGCACTCCTTTGGGCCTTTACTAAAACCTAAAGGGCAGATAACGCTGGTAATACTGCCGCCCTTTTGCCTGTGGGAAACCCTGCTGGCGCTGCGTGGCCATTTCAGAACAGCTTTCAGAAGGTTTAACAGCAAAAACGGCGTAACGGCTTATGTAGAAGGCGTACCCTTCACCTGCTGGTATTACAAACCTTCTTTTATTACAAACACATTGCAGCAGGATTATGAGGTACTGGGCCTGGAAGGTTTATGCAGTATTGTGCCGCCTTCTTACCTGGAACGCTTTCCGGATAAGCTGCCCCGGCTGTATCGCTTTTTAATGAGGCTGGAGAACCGGTTCAAAAGCAGCTGGCCCTGGAAGTATATAGGGGATTACTATATTATTACATTGCGGAAGAAGTAGTGTCAGTCTATTGCTAAGGTATACTTTGCCTTGATAGAGTTTACGTTTTCCTGGTAGCGGGAAAGGATCTTTTGCTGGAAGTGGTGCGGAATAGGTTTACAATAGTGTTTGTCAGTTACCACGCTGCCTTTTATAAACCCTGTGTGCGTGGGTCTGTTCTTCGCTAATAATTTTTTCCATCGTTTGGTAAAAAATTGCATTATCCAGTTGTCGAGCTGGTTGCCTAGCTTACCATCCAGTAGCCGCTCCATTCCCCTTTTAAGGATAGGATCGGTTAATTCCTGCAAGGGGGTTTTCTTAAAGCTGGCATTAGGCAGGTAACTATAGATCCATTTATTGGCTGAGGAAAAAGAATTGAAAATTTCTTTACCCTGTGCCGGCAGTAATGTTACCACTTCTACTGCAGTGAAAATATTGTGTTCTCCAACTTCCAGCATATGCTCATCTATATAATAATTCAGACAGCATAAGCGGCGGAGCCCCAGCCAGGCAAAAGGTTTAATAAATAAATGATGCAAAGTCCTGGCAATCCACAAACGGTTAGCGGCCGTTATAATAAAAAAATCCAGGTCAGACCCTTTATAGGCAAAATTCTTGGACAAAGATCCTGAAATACCCACTCCCCGCACATACGGGAACCATGATAATACCCGCGATACCCGCATGGCTTGTTTCAGCTGTTTCACCGCCATCTGGTTACCCTGCTTTCTGCGTTCAACCAATTGCGGATCGTTCTTACAGCTATAATACTGACCATGCTGCCATAGTAATTGCTTATCCAGTAAAGAATTCAGGGCAGCAGGCAACACATCTCCATGAACCGGCTGGTCCAGGAAATGGCGGATCTCTTCCAGTGTAACCGGGTAGTTAAACAAGTCAAAATAAGCCACCACCTTAAGTATGCTCTCTCGAAGTTGTACCATATATGGGAAAACGGTTATAAAGAATACGAAAGGTGGGGCTTATGGGTTGCCTCAAAAGTCACTGATTGTATAGGTCACCGGGGTTGACCATGGGCCAAAACAGGTATTAGTCCCTGTTCCATCCACATTGCGCCAGCGGAAAGTAAAGCTGGCCGGGAAGGTGGTTGCATTGGGCACATAATCCTGCAATTGCTTTATATACCTTATTTCCCAGTAATAAACATACCCATCCGTTGAGTAAGTAGTGGTGCCGGGCAATTTGGTTTGTATGTTCCTGTAATTGGCATCCGGGTCGCCTGTTTTTTTCACCTGTACCTGGCTGGCCATATTAGGGGTATTATTCTGGCAGGGACCGGGGCTGCCAACCACATAGCTGCCTGCAATGGAGCCACAATCATTCACCGAAGGCGGAGGGCTTTGTGAGGTAGCGGGATTAATGTACACCTGATCTACCCGCTCGCAGGGGTTCAGGCCAATGCTGGGCGCAAATGCAGCCACATATGGTGTGGTAATAAAATAAGTGGAATAGGGAGCCGTACAATCCGAATACACTACCACAGATACCTCTATGGATGTAAAAGCGCCTGGCGACAGGTATTGATGATCGATATTATTTTTAGTGTACACCAGGTGATACAGCTTTACGCCAGGTTCATTAGGATCATCCCCGGTATAAGTGAGCATGGTTAGCGGGATATTCAGATCCTGGAAAGTAACGGTATTACCGGATTTAATCCTTAACCGGCCTTTACTGATCTGGGAGGGTGTAGCGGGATTTGCATTCACCAGGTCAAATGAGCTGCGAATGGTCCAGTCAACAGTAAGGGAGTGTTTAATATTCTGGCAGTCGTAAAGCGTGTGGTTCACGCCATTCAGGGTATGAGGGCCTGCCACTGCCAGGGAAGGATCCTCGCAGATCTCATCCGGCGTGGTTAATAGCTTAGCGGTCCTGTTGGTTTTGATCTCATTTCCCTGTGCATCCATTAATATACCGGGTACACTTTTGTTAACAGGTATATATACAGCATGCCCCTGCTCTTTTATTAGCCGGGTAAGTTTTTCTGATAAGCTTTCTTTAGGCGCCGGGGCGGTAGCGTCTTTCAGATCGCGCTGACAGCTGCCGGCAAGTAATACAAAAAGGAAAAGGGTAAGCAAATTTTTTACGTGTACTGCGCGTGGTAAAGTTTTCATAAAGGAATTTTTAGTTAACAAAGCCGGGGGCTAATAGGATACTACAACGGTTTAACAAACAAACGGCGTATAGACATTTACGGGAGGCTTACTACCCGGGTATAGGCGGCTGTTCCGGAAAAGGGATCAAACTTATTCAGCAACACGCCATAAGTGCCGGAAGGCAGTGATGAAAAGGATGTTTGTGCACCGGAGCCCAATGCCTGCGCGCTGTAAAGCACCACGCCGGTGTTGAGATTGTACAGCCCAACATAAAGCGTAAAGTTGAAATTGTTACGGATAGTCACCGTTCTGCTGGGCGATGTAGCGGTAGTTACCGTAACATTGTTGGAAAGGCTGGCGCCCACATCATAACCTTTCAGCTGATCATGCCGGATGCCGGACACGCTTACGGTACCATCAGAGCAGGTAAGCGTTAGCTGCACATCGTAGGTTTTCAGGTTATCAATGCCGGAAACCAGTGTAACTATACTATTGGTAGGCGTGGAAAGTGTGTAGTTGGTGAAGGGTGCAGAGGAGTTATACTCCTTAATGCCTACCACCGCAGAGCTCCAGCCGGTGCTGTAGATCTGGATACCGAAAGAATGTGCGGGCTGCTCTGTGCCGGATTCATAAAAGTAATAGCCTTCTGCATTGCAGGTACCCAGTGTAGTAGGCGGTTTGATCTTGCTTTCTTCAGCAGGGACAACGTCTTTTGCCACGCGGATGTCTTTAACGCCATTTTTAACGCAGGCGGTTAAGCCTAAAGCGCATAGGGATGCGAGGATAGGTAAATTGAGGAGTTTATTCATAGCAAAAAAAATTTGCATTGAATTTACTCAAGACACCTTACATACGCATCGTTTTTCTTTAGTTAAATTTAGCTAAAACGCTTACTGCGAAAGGGTTGCAGCCAGTGTTCATCGGCTTGCTGACAAGCTTATACTCATCTGCAGGATTGCCGGATACGGTTACTTCGCTTAACTGCATGTTCCAGGGGGAAGCCGGTTTTGCCGTCTATCACGGCGCCGGTGAGTGTGACTGCCTGGGAAAGGATAATTGTGCGGGTAATAATAATACTACAGCCAATAAAAGTGTTCTCATATTGTATGCCAATGCCTGTAAAAATAATATGCGTCGCTATTTTATGGAAGCCGGATGTTTTTTGTGCTGCTCTGTTAAAAATAATATTAATGTTCCTACTGCCAGCAGCGGCAACAACCATTTTGCATACACCACCATATTTTGAAAACGGGTACCAATCACATTGGCATGGCCGCTTATTCTTTCAACGATCCAGGCAATGGCTGCAATGCCTGCAATGATGGCGCCTGCTATTCTTATACCGGTGTATTTTGTAGTAAGGCTGAGGATAATAAGCCAGGGTACGGTGAGCACTATTACAAACAGCTGCATGATCTCAATGCCCATATTAAACCCCAGGATACTTAGCGCCATTCTGCCGGGCTCCAGGTGCAGATTGGCCAGGGTGCCGGCAAATGCCAGTCCGTGTATTAACCCGAAACCTGCTGCTATATATATTTCCCTGCCCGGGAAAATGGGCCGGATAGCATGAATGGCAGAAATAAGAATAGACACTGCTATTAATATTTCAACCGGCTGTGAAGGCGGCCGTAACCATCCCACTGCTCCTGCAAAAAGTGTGAGGGAATGCCCCAGCGTAAAGGCTGTTACAATGGCCAGTAAACGTTTCATACAATAACGGCTGCCGCCAAATCCGCCCCAGCGCCGGCCGGATACCAGCAGTGGCGCGGGTAACAGCAGCACCAGCAAAAACAACAAGTGGTCTGTACCTTCTGCAATATGTGCTATGCCCAGGTTTATCATGCTTTTAAACCCGGTCCATACACTACCGCTTTGCTGATGAATAACCAGCGGATGGATGGTATTGGTGGGTATATCCAGCTCAATAACCCCTATCTCCGTAGTGCTTTCGCCATACTGCCCCTGCTCCCAATCCTGGCGGATGGCTACAATGGCTTTATGGGTTACCACCTGGTGCACAATTACATCATAATTCAGCATAAAATTACGTGTACCGGCGCCGGCCGGCGGTGCTAATACCAGCTGCACGGTTAGCTCCTGGTAAGGGCCGGTGGCTGTTTGTACGGCGTTCTGTACCTGCATGCCGGTGATGGCTACTTTCCAGGCGCCGCCCTTTACGCTTAAGGGATGCATGTGCGACAGGATGTAAGCCTCCAGCTCCCTCTTGTTTACCTCCACTGCTCTCTTGCTGTTACTGGTCAGGTCTTTTCCAAAAGCCAGCTGCAGCTCACTTAACGGCAATTGCAATTCCGCCACTACCTCAGTGGATTTAATATCCAGGAGCAGTGCGGAGTTAGGCATAGGATGGGCAAATCCCTTCACCCATAAGTCACACAGTAACATCAACAGCAATACAGTTCTCATACTAACGCAATTTTAAAGTTACTGTTTAGAAAGCCGCGCTATGCGGCCTTCTAAACAGCAGGTATCATTAAAGGCCGCCGTAATCGCTGCTATGATCACGGAATACAGCGTGGTAGTGGATCTGGCTGGAATACACCACACCGGTCTGGCACACAAACTCTATCCATACACGGGGACCGTCTATTCTCACATAATCTGTATTGGTAGTAAAGAAGGAGCTTGCACTGCCGGATGCGGCATTCGGATTATTGGCATAAGTAACATAGGTATCTGCCAGGCCTCCGGTGTAAAGTGCCAGCACTGTAGCGGTAGTGGCGGAATCCAGGTCATTCAGCCAGGGCATCATTGCTGCCAGTACTTTGGCCTGTGATGCGGAGCTAAGTGTGCTAACCTGTATCCCTGCTTTAGTGGATGGGAACTGTCCGTCCTTATTGGGGCCTAACAATACATCACTGAAAGTGGTGGATGTTTTTGCAGTGGCCAATTGCGCGGTAGTAAAGGAAGCCAGCATATCTGCCATTGCTGTTTTTTCCTGTAACAGCGGTGCAAAGGTAGTGCCGTTGGAGGTCCAGGAGGTAGGTTCAATACCCTGGTGCGATGGCGTAGCTCCTGCTACTGTTCCTACCTGGTAACAAATATTCTGTGCATAGTGATGGCCGCCGAATTGCAGGATCCAGTTACCGGTGGTAGAAGGCTCTCCCAGAAAAGCAATGATATATTCACCGGATGAGTAAGTACTACCGGCTGTTGCTCCCAGCACATCATCCGCAGCATTGATCTGGGTAAATTCATCATACCCTTCATTGGCGGTAGTGCCGGAAGCTGCTGCAATTACCGCTTTGGCAGCTGCCAGCTGTGTGGCATTGAGCGTGCTGAATTCAATACCGTTGCGGATAGATACACCACCCGGAAGGTTTGACCATTTAATTGCATTTGCATGTGTGTAGGCAATTTGTAAAGATGCGATCTGCGTGCTGGATAAAGTAGCTTTAAACGCTTCTGCCAGGCAAACCACCTTTGCCACCCCGCTCAGGGAAGAACATTCACTTACCGTACCGGTATTAACGGTAACGGACATAGAGCAGGACTGGCCGGCGAATATAATAGCAAAAGCAGCAGTGCCGGTACCGGAAGGTGTGCCGGTAATGTTGTAGGTAAGCATACCATCGCCGCTGGATAATGTTCCTGCCGCCAGTGTGGCTGTTAAACCGGTAACACCTGTGGAAGCAATGGCGCTGCCGGTGGAATAACTGCCGCCATTACCACCGGTATAAGGAACCGTAGCGGTACCGGTATAAGCCGTATTGGCTGCCGGTGTAGTAGAAAAGGCCGCTCCACTGCAGGAAAGGGCAGTTATAGTAGCTGAGCTGCTGCCAGTGCTGCTATCCTTCTTTTTACAGGCCAATAATAAGGCAATAACAAATGTTAAGGTAAGTGCGCATGTAAGCATGCTTTTAGCTTTCATAATAGCCGGTTTTAAACTGATCATACCGTTGTGAGTTTTAGGTATCAGCAAAGTTTTAGAAAAGGGAACCGGCACTTAAGATAATTGGGGCAAACACCCCTGAATTTGTGGTGTAATTACATAAGGTTACTTGCCTACTATGCGCATAAATGCTTCTTCAAAAAGGTTACCTAAGGGGATCTCTTCCCCGCATTGTAAAAAGATCAGCCGGTTGCGAACAGCCGTTACCTGGGAGATAGGAATAATAAAAGACCGGTGTACGCGTGCAAAGGGCGGTGAGGGCAGTTTTTCCAGCATGGCTTTCATCGTCATTCTTACCACCACCGGGGGCTTATCTGCTATGTGTATCTTTATATAATTGTCCAACCCTTCTATAAAAAGGATCTCTGAAAGCGGCACCTTTACCAGTCCGTAATCCACGCGTAGAGTAAGGTGAGCGGCGCTGCTGCCCGGGGCGGCCTGCCGCAGCTGATGAAATTCACTGGCCCGGTCTATGGCCTGCGAAAAGCGCTTAAAGCTGTAAGGTTTTACCAGGTAATCTATAGCCCGCAGATCATAGCTTTCAGCGGCATATTCACTATAGGAGGTGGTGAAAATAACCATCATCTGGTTATGCAGCCTTTTATAGAATGTAATGCCATTCACTGCCGGCATGTTAATATCCAGCAGGATCAGGTCTACCGGGTATTTATCCAGGTACTCAAAAGTTTCACCAACGCTGGTGAACGTTTTTTTAAGATCAACAGCAGCTATCTTATCGCAATAGCGTTCAATAATTTCCAGTGCCGGCGGCTCATCATCCAGTGCGATAGCAGTTATCATACAAGGTCAATTGAAAGGTTTACCTGATAGTTGTGCGCATCTTCAGTAATGTTAAGATGGTGTTTGCCCGGGTATAAAAGCTCCAGCCGCTCCCTGGTATTATTGATGCCTATACCACTTGAAAAAACATCCTGTGGTACTGTTACCCTGGAATTATGCACCAATAGCTCCAGCATATTCTCACTGACTTTTATACGGACAAATACCTCTGACGGCACTTCCGGATTAACACCATATTTGAAAGCATTTTCAATAAAGCTAATGAGCACAAGCGGCGCTATGCTGGCAGCAGACTCATTATCCGCATCCACTGCAAAATCAATTACGGCCGTATTACGCAGCCTGGAACGTTGCAGGTCAATATAGTTTTCAATGTACTCCAGCTCTTTCCATAAAGGAATACGGTTATCCTTTGCATCTTTTATTACGTAGCGCATTAAACCGGATAGGTTCAGGATTGCATCTGCCGTGGTTGCGTCCTGCTTTACCGCCAGTGCATAAATACTGTTTAAGGTATTGAAAAGGAAGTGCGGATTGATCTGGCCTTTCAGGTTAGATAATTCCGCCTGGTGCCGGGCTGTTTCCGCTTTGTACCAGCGGTTACGGATCCTTAACAGCAGTGAAAAGAAGATAACCGATGCAAATAAAAAAACATGATGTTTGATCTCTTCAAAAAAAGAACCATGCCCACGTTCAGCTACAGGCGGAGCAACAGCAGGGCCAGGGCCATGCGACCCGATAGACGGAAGCACCGCACTGGCCTGCTGAAAGGGATCCCTGCCGGTAAGCAAAGACGGCACCAGGCAGATCACAAGGAGGCCAATGACAATGGCTGCCAGGTATAAGAAGTGCTTTTTCTTAAAATACAGCCTGGGAATGAGCAGGTAAAAATGCAGGTAAAAGAAACCTAACATTAAACCATTGGCAGTAAAGTCCCGCAGCGTAGGCCTTGAGAAAATGAAGTCAGTTTCGCCCGGCGGGCCGGTATACAACCAGATGGGCTGGCTTAGGAAAAATGCGCAGCCAATAATATGCAGATAAATGAGATAGCGGTTTGTACCCTTCATTTGAAACGCAATTTCTTCCCATTATGCCCGGACGGGGAGTTTTTTGGGGTAAAATAGCTAAATATTGGGGTAGAACAATCCCCTTCATTGGGATATGCTGCTAATTATACACGATGCGAAATTTAAGTATATTCGGCCCCATCTTCCAATTAAAGGCAAAATTTGCTTATGCTTACGTTGAAAAATTTTGAGCTCCGGTTAAACGAAACCATTTTAAACCGAGGAAAACAGTACTATGAAAATGGGGCTGTTACTGATCCGGAAGAAACGGGCAAGCATATCTGGCAGGCAGCAGTAACGGGATCCACAACATACACTGTAGCAATAAAACTTATTAATAAGAATAAAATAGAAGAGTACTCCTGTGACTGCCCTTATGATGGCGGCACATGCAAACATGTTGCTGCTGTACTTTTCCGGCTAAAGGAAGCACTAACAAACACGAAGGCAGAGCAGCCGGAAAGATCTGGCTTTAAAACATTATTGCAAAAAATAAGTTTGGAAGAATACCAGGAATTTATACTTGCACATGCTGCTAAGGATAAAAATTTCAGATCTGTATTTGAGCTCTGGTTTGCTGATAAAGATAGCCGTATTGATACCGGTAAAAAATATACTGATCTGATCAAAAGTATTATCAGGAAAAATACGGATCAGGGTTATATTGATCACCGGGCCGCCTACAGCCTGGTCAATGAGATGAATAAATTGCTTGATAACGGCGACGACCTTCTCCTTAAACACAATTTCAGCGATGCCTTTATATTAGCGCGGTCAGCTTTGAAGGAAGTGATTGAACTTGTTGCTTACAGCGATGATTCCAATGGAAGCATTGGTGGTATCATCAGCAGGGTAATAAAACTGGTAGCAAATACCGCAGAAGCCGAAGGAGTCTCAATAGCATTAAAGGAACAAATATTTATTTTCATACAAACAGCGCTAAGCGATCAACGCTACTTTGATTATGGCGACTTTGGATATGAGATGATAAACGTTTACCAACGCCTTGCCATACAACTGAATAAAGAAGAAACATTCCTGCATTACATTGATACCCGGATAGCAAAGTTTGCAGCGGAAAGCCATGCCTATGGGGGAAACGCTTTCCTGGTGCTGAAGGTCAAATTTTTGAAGGCAATTGGAAAAGTTGATGAAACAACTAAACTTGTTCAGCAAAACCTGGACATTGTAGAAGTGAGGCAGGAGGAAGTGGACAGCGCCATTAATAAAAAAGATTTCCCGCTGGCAAAAACACTAATAGCAGAAGGGATCAAAATTGCCAAACAAAAAAACCATCCGGGGATTGTTTCGGAGTGGAAAAAAGAATTACTGCGTATTGCTATTTTAGAAGAAGATAAGGAAACGATAAGACATCATTCAAAGCATTTCACTTTTGACCGGTGGTTTAACAGAGATTACTATATTCAATGGAGAAAAACATTTACAACCACTGAATGGAAAGAGGTGATAGAAAGGCACATTGAAGAAAAAATAAACCAGATAGAACAACAATACCAAAAAAATAAAGGTAAAGTATGGTATTCGCCTGATCTTCTTTTGCTTGATGCTCTTGCACCCATTTATGTTGAAGAGAAATATTGGGACAGGCTGCTGGCACTGATCAGTAAAGACGCGGATTTAGACAAGATCTTACAATACCATGATCATTTAGTAAAAGAATATCCTTCCGAGCTACTGGCAATATACCTGCCTGCATTTGAGCGTAAAGGAGATACGGCGGGCAATCGTGGTGAATACGCCAAATTAGCCGGTAAAATGAAAATGGTGATAAAAAGTATTCCTGAAGGGAAAGAAAAGATTATTGCTGTTGCAAGAAATTTAAACCAGAAGTATCCCCGCCGGCCCGCCATGATAGAAGAATTAAATAAAGTTATTAATATGGATAAAGGGTAAAATATAAATTTATTTAAGCCTGCCACAAGCGCTGCTACGTTTTTCTTAATCTTGAAAAAAGTATTGCGGAAATAAATGTTAGCACCGCACAAATAACATAAGGCAATCCTTTATGGATATTATACAAAAATGCAGCAGTGACTGGCCCTATAACCCTGGTTAATGATTGCAATGATTGATAAGTCCCCTGCGCCTTTCCCTGCTCATGCTCATGGGCGGCCTTAGAAACCAGGGAACTCATAGATGGCTCAAACAATCCTTTTCCGAAAGCGTAGATCAGATAAGCCATATACACTTCAGGGGCAATATGAAAACGCATAAACGAAGCGAATACCAGGTACATAGCGCCTGCAATGCTGATACCAGTCACGGATAATTTTTTCTCATCAAAAAATTTATGCAGCTTGCCTACCAGGTAGCCTTGCGTAAACAGGTCTCCAATGCCGACTATCAAAAATATAATGCCCATTTGAGTAGTATTCCACGACAGCTCCTCTTTAAAATATACCGTAATATTCCCCTGCAGCTGTGCAAATGCTATAAAATGAAACACTGACGCCAGCAATAACGACCGCAAACCAACATTTGATTGAATGCCTTTAAAAGCCGCCAGGGGATTAGCATCTGCCCAACGGAACCTGGTATACGTTGATTGTAATGATACAGTTTCGGGCAATGCAAAATAAGCCCATCCCAAATTAAACAGGCACATTGCAGCGGCTACGTACATAGGTGCGGATAATCCCCAGCGGGCAGCAAAGCCGCCTATTGCAGGCCCAATGATAAAGCCCAAACCAATTGCGCCACCTATCATCCCGTAACGTTTTGCTCTTTGTTCGTGCGGAGTAATATCTGCCACATAAGCAAAAATGGTACTGATGTTCCCGGCCGTTAATCCGTCGATGATCCTTCCCAGGAACAGCAGCCATAACACTTTGCCGCTGCCAAGCAATAAATAGCCCAATGCCGATCCTGCCATACTTAACAGCAATACCGGGCGCCTTCCGTACCGGTCGCTCAATAAGCCTAATGCGGGAGCTGCCACAAATTCACAGAAAGCAAATAATGCGGTTATAATGCCCACAAAAGACGCAATGTGCGTATGCGTGTATTGTGCAACAAGAAATGGCAATACCGGTTGTAAGATGCCGATGCCTAACAGGTCAATGAACGTAGCCAAAAGCAATACGGGAAAAGGGTTGGCTGTTTTTATTCTTAGCAATCGCATTTATTATAAGTGCTGGGAAAATTTTCATGAAGAAATACTATTGCTAGGGTAAGCGCCCAGGTTCAGCAATAAGATTGATACTTCCATTTCATTATATTTTATTTAGTTGAAACTTAACGGCACACCCACAGGCATTTTCAGGATAAACCAGAACAGCGCCGGGCATTCTTGTGAAGGGCACATTACTTTCAGACAAAACATCGCATGCCAATTCCAAACTGGCTACCTCAATGGTAAATGCTGCCATAAAAGGAAGCACAGGTACTTTATAGCCGAGGATCATCGTATCAAGACATACAGGGTCAACGATGGTTATGCCGGACGAGCCAAGATCAACTACAAAATAATTGTTTGCGATGTGTGTGCTTTGATGCCCTGTGTACTGCTCATATTTGGCAGCATAAGCATCCGGTGTTTCCGTTACGATCACAATTTCTGTAAGCGCTATTGCGCCGTTGCGGTGGTGCATATACCGGTCCTGGAATACCAGCTCAGGCGTATCGTGCTGGGCTATCTGCAGTAAACCTTCAGGATTGCTTTTGGGTAGGAAGCTGATTGTTCGCGCCTTCATCATGCGTTCACCGGTTTCCGTCTGAACATTTCTTTCAAATTGCTTAATAGCCGAACATGCAATGTCCTGGCTATCCAAACGTTCTTTTACCTTTTCAATGTGGTTGGCGCCAAAATGCATTACATGAAGCCCCTCATACCTGCTGAGCGGTATATCCAGGTCATAGGGTCCCCGTTGCTCCCTGGCAATTTCTGCCCATCTTTCAGGGTCAACAATCCCCAGGAGCTCAAGGTAATTATTTGCGAATATCGCATGCCTGTTTCCGGCGCCGAGGGTTTCAGGCGCACCGCCTTTCTCCAGGATAACCCTGGGTATAGAAAGCGGGGTTAGTGTAAACCCAAGTCTTTCATAGCAGGCTGCCGACATTTCCAGGTTGGAATTGACTAATCCGATATGATGCAAAAAATCAGTTGTATCCTTTGTGCCGCTCATGTTCCTCTCTTTCATTTTATGATGCTTTTATATGTTGCAAAGGTAGAGCGGACGTGACACGGGAATCCACGCAAAGGGAAGTATGATCAACGCAATAGGAAGTATTATAAATTGTCGTTTTTTTCCAAAGCCGCGGCGGGCCTTTCCCTTATTTTTGTGCTGAACAAACGCCTTCAGCATGAAGATCATGAGCCTGCCACTTATTATTTTTATCCTGATCGCTGTTGCCTGCAGCGATCCTGTAGTTCAAAAAAAACAAACTATGGAACAACGAATGAGCATTTTAACAATTGGTGTAAAAG
>JGI24740J21852_10000267_pt1 | contig 21929 bp, 20 predicted proteins | sample KBSCornC6_FD_21852 | JGI IMG/M metagenome (IMG submission 21852) | reverse complement strand
ATCGAATCGTCAGTCGCAAAAATTCCTGACGATGCGCCTTTCGACCGAGCTTGTCTCGCCGCCTGCGGCGTCGCGACAGGCGTCGGCGCCGCAATAGAAGCCGCTGATATCAGGCCCGGTTCAACTGTTGCCGTATTCGGCATGGGAGGAATCGGTCTGAGCGCGGTTCAGGGCGCCCGCTTCGCGGGGGCGAGCCGGATCATCGCAGTCGATACCAACCCCGCCAAGGAGGCGGTCGCACGCAAATCCGGCGCGACGGATTTCATCAACCCCGCCAATGTGAATGGTGGGGTCGGCGATCACATCACCACATTGACGAACGGAGGTGCCGATATCGTGGTAGAGGCTGTGGGACATCCCGAAGTCGCAAGGCAGGCCATGCGTTCTACACGCAACGGGTCCGGCGAATGTGTCATGGTCGGCATGATGCGTGACGGCGCAGAAATCACACTGGATAAATCCGATATCGGCATCGGAAGGTCATTCAAAATGTCGTCCGGCGGCGATTTCAAGGGGCGCTATGGTGCGGCCAAGCTTGTCGACTGGTATATGCAGGGCAAACTCGACTTCGATACGCTTATCAATGATCACTATCCTCTCGAGCGGATCAACGAGGCAATGGACGCGCTCCGTCAGGGCAAGGTGGTGCGAAACATCATCGATCTGCAGAGCTGAAAACTCCCGAACCCAACGGGCGACGCCTTCAAGCTCCTAAATCGCAATAGATCGCGGGCTGGCGATACCGACAGGACGATAGCGTGCCGGTAAAAATAATGGCATTGCTCAAGGCAAAAGCCGATATGTCCCGCGCTCAGCTCATCGAGCGCTGTGAAGATGAATATGTGCCCTTCATATCGCGAATGCTGCCGCTCGTGCAGAATCACCGGCGCCACTATGTCACGGACGAACGATCGCCGGGTCTGGTGGCAGCAGGTTCACCCTTTGTCGAGACAGGTCTTGATATGATTTCCGAATGGATTTTCGCCGATAGCGGCGGCGAAGCGGAAATAGGCAAAGCGCTCGCAAACGCTGACACCCGTACGGCAATCGGAAAAATTGAAGCAGAGATTTTCGATGCCGCACACGTGAAGAAATTTGCTGTCGAAACGGCGCATGCTCCGCCAGTACCGCTGGCCCCGCATCCCACGGGCTTCGACGGACCGCCAGCGATCAGAACGTTCGTGCTATTACAGAAGAATCCCGCCATGTCGCGCCGCCAATTCGTCGACCATTATGAGAACAATCATGTTCCGCTGGTCCTCAGGCATCTGGAATGCAATGGCAAACCGCTGTTCGCTACCTATATCCGTAATTATCCATTACCTCCTGAAGCCTCGAACGTGATCGACAAATTTGTTGGCGGTATGGCACCCTACGACGTGTTGAGCGAAATATGTTATTGGAGCGAAGCGGACGCCGAAGAGTTCGGCCCCTGCATGGCTCGAGAGGAAGCGGTCGCGGCATTCGCAAAGGAAAACGAAATCATGCTGCGGCTCGACGGTTTCCGCATGGTCCAGATCAAAACCCACGGCGACGGCTGATATCGCGATCAGCTCCAATATTCATGTGGTAGCCAACGGTTCGAGGTTCATTTCGCATGTCTACCAGCGGCCATCCACATCGATCACCGTGAAAAGGTACGTGCCGATCGATTTCTTGCCGCGCGCCAGGGGTGTCATCCAAAGATGCTCTATATAGGCCCCCAGCGCACCCGATCATCGGTGAAAGCCGGCCGTGCGTGGTCTCGAACATCTTCCTGAAAAGCGATTTCGCGCCCGGACATTTGCAAATCCGCAAGATGCGCGTCCCAGTTGGATATGCCGCCTTCGAACCGTTGGCACAGGTGGGTGAAGCGCAATAGCGAATCCCGACATGCCGCTGATCGCCGAAGTGAAAAAAGCCGCCAACGTCCTTGGTGGCTTCCATCAGTTCGATGTTGACACCCCTGACATTCGCTAGGGCGACCTTCAAGTCAGCCTGCCTTTCCGTATCGCCTACCGTTGCAAAAATTTGCGCCACCAGTCGGTAAAATGACGTAATTCCATATTGTTCGGAATTTGCGAGCGCGTGCTCTAAATCGTTTGTAGCATAGACCAGCTGGCTAACCCTCAAAGCACAGGCTCCAACCTGATCTCCAATCCATAGCTAATAGGTTTGAATCGGCGAAATACTCTCGTATTCCTTGTCAGGGATACTTTGCCGCATCCTCGTAAGCGGCGACAACACGCTCCGCATATTCCCGAACAGAGGGCACCAAGGCGGCATGAGTGGCTATGATTCCAACATCGGCCTTCAAGCCGGCAAGCGCACGTTCGGCCACTTGCTCGGGTGACATCGCACGCGGGAAATTGGGCAGCGGTGCCGCAGCGCCTTCTCTCATCTCGATCCCGCCTCTTTCAACCGCTGGGCCGTAGCGCGATTGACGGGCACGTTGGGGAGACGCGACAATGTCGGTTTCGGTCATTGCGGGAACCAGAAGGGAAACGCCAACCCCATTCTTTGCCGCTTCAGGGCGCAAGGAGGCGGCAAGCGCATGAACCCCTCCCTTCGCCGCGGCATAAGGACCGTGGTTTATCATCATGTCGGGAGCGCAGCCCATATGCGAACCGGTGATGAGAATTTTGCCGGAACCGCGCTTCGCCATAGCCGGGTAGAAGGCCTGCACGCAATTCGTAACCCCACGAAATACCACATCGATAACCCAGTCCCAATCACCATCGCCATGATCCAGCAAAGGTCCGGTGGTGCTCCCTCCAGCGTTGGCGCAAAGCAAATAGGTGCCACCAAATTCCTTCTCCACTCTCGCAGCGAGCGCACGCACGGCCTCTCTATCCGATACATCGCAAACCATGGGAGTGACGCGCCCCCCTTCGGCGTTGAGTTCGTCGGCAGCGACGTTCAGCCGTTCGGAGTTCGTGGAGGCGATGACCACATTCATACCCTCTGCGGAAAGCAGTCGCGCGAGCGCCTTGCCGATTCCGGTAGCACCGCCCGTAATCAACGCTGTCTTGGCCTCAAATTCCATTTCCGCTTCCCATCTTGCCCTTAATTCGCCGCGTGGGTCCTCTTGATCAGTTTCCTGAGGGCCCGGGCCGCCCGTTCCGCAGCTTCCGCCGCCGAAAGTCGGTAAAGGACTGTACTGAATACCTCGATGCCGATCGGAATCTCAGGTTTCGCTGTGCGGACCGCATCAAGCATGCCTTTCAGCTGCAAGTCACCTTCATAGGGAAGCAGTCGATCTTCGGCATCGCGTTCTGCCCATTTGAGATCGCTGAACTGGGTGGCTCCAACGAGCCCGGCATGGCGCACGACATCTTCGACACTTCCTCCAGACCGCGCGAGGTGCCGTGTATCGAACATGATTTTCATATTGGACTCGCTCACCATTTCCACTAGCCGGGCCGCCGTATTGATGTCCGGAACCGCCGTCCCCGGCAGAAATTCAAACACAATCATTAACCCGTAGGCCGCGGCCCTTCGGCTAACCCCGGCAACAGCTTCCGCTATCGCTTCAAGCGGCGTAGCCGGGTCACCGCCGAAATGGACGATATTTACCGAGTCCCCGCCTGTACGCTCCGCGGTACGGTAGAACTCGCCCTCGGTTAGGGTGAAGCCCCGTCGAACATCGAGGCCTGTACCATAGGATTGGTACGTCTTCTCGATGAACTCGGGCGTGGGCATTCCTGGCAGTACACTCACCAGCGCGTCGATATTCGAAATTCGCACGCCGGCGTCACCGAGCCGTGATCGCAATTCGGCGGCTCCAAGTCCCGACTGATCAACCAGATCGTGTCCTACAGTAATTGCCTGGAAGCCAGCGCGACCTGCAACTTCGATCAACTCCGCCAAGCCAGCTTGTCGTACAGTGCCCCAGCACAGTTCCAATTCGGCTGCCATCCCGCACCTTTGCGACCTTCCCAGTTCAAAGATTTTCGATATAACGAATTGATCGCCGTCATTCCTAGAATGTAATTCCGGCTCCGCCGCCGTCGACCCTGAGGCAAGCTCCAGTGATGAAACTGGCGGGTTCCGACACAAGGAAGCAGGCGGCTGCGGCCATTTCCTCCATTGTCGCCCCGCGTCTCAGCGGAATGTGGGCGCCCCATGCATCGCGAAGGACCTTCGGCATGAAATCGGGGTCGTCCGGATCGAGTCCGATCGATTCCCCCGATACCTTGGCAGCACGCTCGGTATGTTCGGTCATGACCAGTCCGGATACCAGCGTGTTGGCCGTTACACCGCTGTTGCCCAATCGATTGGCCAGACTCGCGCTGACCGATAGATTGGCGATTTTCGCCGCCGAATATTCCGGATGCCTCGTCATGCCATGATAGGCGGCTGTGCTGCTGACGTTGAGCACTCGTCCCCAACCGCGCTCCTGCATAAGCGGCACCATCGCGCGGATGAGTTGAACGGTATAGACCACCGATATCTGATATTGGTGAATCCAATTTTCCATCGGCACGTCGAACCAGTCGCGCGCGTCCTGACACGCACCGGCGCTATTGATGAGGATGTCGATTGGTCCGGTCTGCAGGGCGCGTGCAGCGAGGTCGTCAACCGATGGCATCGTGTCCAGCTCTCCGATAACCGAAATTGCCTTTCCGCCTTCCTTGCGGATTCGGTCGACGACCTCGGCCGCGCGCTCGGGCTTACGGCCATGCACAATGACTTCGCAACCCTCGCGCGCGAGCCCTATGGCCATGCCTGCGCCTATCCCGCTGCTGGAGCCGGCGACAAAGGCTCGGCGATTTTTCAGTCCAAGGTCCATTTCATCCTGTCCCGAGCCTAGTTTGACAGCCCGATTGAGGCGTCATGTTAACATATAGCCGCCGTCGACGAGCAGCTGCTGGCCGGAAATATAAGCTCCGCCAGGCCCTGCCAGAAAGGCGACAAGCGAGGCGATATCCTGCGGCCCGCCTTGCCCCCCTGGCAACCGGTACCGCTCGGAATTGATGGCCGCACCACCCGCAACGGGCGTCTTGTTTTCGTCGTACTGAACGCTGTCTGTTGAGTGCCGAATTGCATGCGGCATCACCACGTTGACGGTGATATTGTCGGGTGCAAGATCGTAGGCAAGGCCCTGGGTCATGGTGTTGATGGCCCCCTTCGACGAGCTGTAAGGCGCGATTCCATCAAGTACCGGACGGATCGCCGCCGAAGATGAAATGTTGATGATTCGCCCGCCTTTGCCGGCTTTCCGCATGATCGCCGCACCTTCTCGAGCGCAAAGAAAGGTCCCGCGGACGTTCACGGCATACATCCGGTCCCAGATCTCCATACGATCGTCGAACAGGGGCAAAACGCCGATCATGCCAGCATTGTTGACCAGGATATCCAGGCGACCGGACAGCTTTTCCTTGGCCTTCGCAAAGCCTTGTTCGATCTTCTTCTGATCGCTGATATCCAGCTCAAGCGCGAAAGCTCTTCCGCCCCCAGCGTTGATCGCATTCGCAACCGTCTGGCACCCCGCGCCGTCACGGTCGGAAACCACGACTGTAGCACCGCAACCAGCCAGCGTCTCGGCAACGGCCTCGCCGATGCCNCGCGCGGCTCCTGTTACAAGCGCCGTTTTGCCGTCAAGGCCAAAATAAGCCTGCAACGATTGCATGAGGCACCTCTCCCTCTATGTCTCCGGTCTTCCTCCCGCAAGCTAGCGGCGATAATTGTCATTTGTTTCATCGTCTGCAGAAGAGAACGCGACAGTCAAGCCGAACTTCTGCAGGTATTATTGCAGCAAAGTCTAACTGAAATGCCGATATGGCTGTTGTCGGAGAAAAGGCGCCGTGCGATGAGTGAAATTTAGAGAGGAGCGGAAGAATATTCGCAGGACAGATGAACGAGAACAAAGTTGCTGTCATTACGGGTGCTAGTTCAGGCATCGGGTTCGAAACCGCCCTTGGTCTGGCCCAAGATGGGTTCAAGATAATCGCTCTTGGCCGTGACGCCGGCCGGATCGAGGCCAGTAAGGGCGCTATCAGCGAGGCAGTTCGCGGCGCCCGCATCGATTGGATACGCGCTGATTTGTCGTCCATGGACGAGGTGCGGCAGGCGGCGCAGAAGATTGCGGAACTTACAGGCCACATTGACGTTCTCATCAACAATGCGGGCCAAATTTTAGGCAAAAAGACCGTGACGGTCGACGGGCTTGAACAAACTTTCGCAGGGAACGTTCTCGCTCCATTTTTGCTGACCGGAATTCTGCTTCCGCTAATGTCCCGGGCCGGACAAGGCCATGTCATCACCACAGCATCAGTCGGTCACAGCTACATCAATGACATGTTCTGGGCCGATCTACATTTTAAACGTGAATATAATGGAGCAATGGCCTATCTACAGAGTAAGCTGGGGAACATCTTGTTCACGCGCGAATTGGCCAGACGCCATCCGGAAATCGTTTCCAGCGCTATCCATCCTGGAACGGTGCAATCCAAATTCCCCGATAGTGCCGACGATCAGACCAAGGCCTATTTCGCCGAGGCCATAGAGCGCGGCGAATTGGTCAGCCCGAAGCAGGCGGCCGATACGCTGCTGTGGCTGGCGTGTGATGCCCACAACGCCCTTCCGTCGGGTGGATATTTTCACGAACGACAGCGTATAGAGCCCTCTGCAGCAGCGTCCAACGCTGCTTCGGGAACGCGTCTCTGGCAAATCTGCGAGGAACTCGTCGGCGTGTCATATTAAGCCCAGCCGCTGAACCCCATGATCCTGCGTCGGGCCAGCATTTTTTTGTGACGGCGGGCAGACTGCCGTTTGTGTCGCCGATGCCCGAAGGAAGCGCCGCCACGGCAGTGCGAGAAGGCATCCGAACGATCCAGCCACATGATCTCTTGTTTCTGCTATGGTCGCTCTCGGTTATCCTACACCTTGTTTTTCCAGCCTTTGTCCCTATCGCCGGTGTGTGCACTTCTCTTCGGCGACGTAGCTTTTTTAATAGAGGCACCGCCGCGACCACCCTGCCCTGCAAACAACTGGAGAGTGGGGAAGGTCAACCAGCCCGGACAGGGACATGGATGAAGGCCAAGATTGAAGCAACATCCGGCGCGGGAACGACGCCTTCTTCGATGATAGCATAGTCGGGCATGTCTTCCAGCAATACTTTGAGCATGGCTTCCAGTTCCAGCCGGGCAAGATGCTGACCGAGGCACATATGCGGCCCCATGGCAAAAGTGGTGGAGCGCGACGAGGGGCGCTGGAAATCGACTTCAAACGGCCGGTCGATGAAGTCCGGATCGAAATTCGCGGAGGCCCAGAACAAGCCAAGGGTTTCACCGGCATGCAGTGCCTGCCCCAACAGCCTGGCATCGCCCGGAACTGCACGCCCGGTTATCGGCGCGGAAGAAAATAGGCGAAGCAATTCGTTCACTGCAAAACTCAGGCGCTCAGGATAATCGATGAGTTCCAATTTCCGTTCCGGATTGCGTGAGAGATATAGAGCGGAGGAGCCGGCGACGGCCTGGGTTGTGCCCAGCCCACCTATAATGAGCGTGTTGACTGTTTGGCAGATTTCATCCTCGGTTATTTTGCGATTGTCGAGACCACTGAGCGCCATGGCGCCAATCACCGTCGCGGGGTCTGGGTGCTTGACTGCCTTCGCCACCGCTTCGCGCACCCGTTGCTCATAGGCCAGATAACCCGAAGCTCTTTCTTCCAGGGTACCGATGGAGAAGGTCGAATTGGTGATCGGCGTATCATAGTCAGGCCAGGTTGTCGGTTCGATACCGAGGACCTTGAAGGACGCGATGCCGGTCAGAGGCTTGGCGTAATCGTCTATAAGATCAAAAGGATCTCTCTTTCGGACTGCGGCGAGAAGCTCCCGGGCCAGCTGGATCGTATCGTCCCTTCGCCGCGCCATGGCGCTTGGCGAAAACAACGGATTGAGAACACGTCTGTAAAATGTGTGATCGGGAGGATTGAGATCGACGGGAATAAGCGGCGGTAGGGGGCCGCTCGGGATGACCCGCGACGAATTCTCATTGGGAAAGGTTTTCGTGTCCGTCGCGATGGCGCGCATGGCCTTGTAATTGCACACCATGGAAAAACCACCATATGCTGGCGAACGGAATATCGGTTTCTTGGCGACCAGATATCTGATTATATTGAAATAATTGTCCCGGAAAAATGTCGAATGATGATCGAAATTCTCGACAAATTCAGCGATCTGCTGGTCGCTGACCTTTTCATTTTCAAATTCTTTCAGTAGCATACATCTTCTCCCGATCGCCAAGACGCGCGCCTTTCAGCTATCGCCTCTTTTCTCGACATTTGCCTGCGAATGATAATGCAGGGTACCATGCTTCTAACCGTTCGAGCATGGACCTCGACTCGCATCAACGCAGCTTTTTGCCATTTTTCCCAATAGATTGGGAGCTTTGGTTGAAATGCAGCACCGGTCCGGTAACGGGTGAGCACGCTTCCTTATCGAGCATGAGAAGAGCATCGTGTGGAAAATGGCAATGCAAAAATGAGCGAGGATTTTGACCGGCATCACGGCGATTTTGCAACCATCCTCATAATCCTGATTTGCCGGCCCGATGTTAACCCCTCCCGTAGTGAGTCACCCAAAGATGCGTCGGCGATGTCCGCTGCTTCATGTAGGCGATAGGCGAGGCGCCAGAATTGAATTGTNCGGATGCTCNCGGATATATACAAGACCGGTGTAGAGTCACTTTCTGCGTGCCTATATTGAACATTGCATAAGCGGTACACATGTTTTGGGAGAAGGTATGGAACTTGGCCTGGGAGGGAAGCGGGCGCTCGTCACAGGCGCCAGCTCGGGAATAGGCGAGGCTATCGCCAAATTTCTCGCTAATGAGGGTGTTGCCGTCGTCGTCAACGGCCGCAGTGAGAAACGCACTCTCGCCGTCGCAGATAAGATCTTGGCCAATGGGGGCCAAGCCGTTGCAGCTGTCGGCGATCTTCAGAGTGACGAGGGCTGCGCGGCGGTCGCTCGAATAGCAGATGAAGCTTTCGACGGGATCGATATTCTGGTCAACAATGCCGGTGGCACCGTACGTGGCGATAACCCTTCGTGGGACGATCTGGACTCGCAGGACTATATAAACAGTTTCAAGATCAATTTCCTGGCCGCCACGTGGCTGGTTCGTCATTTCGCGCCAACGATGATCGAGCGCAATTGGGGCCGCATTATCAATATGTCTTCGGTGGCCGGGCGGCAGCGTGTCGGCAGCATGCACGATTACGGAGCGGCGAAGGCGGCGCTGGAAAACTGGAGCCTCAACCTGTCGTCCAATCTGTCGCCCCATGGCGTAACGGTGAATACGATTGCGCCGGGCATGATTTTGACGGAAGGCGCGCAGACTTTCCTGGAAACCTTGCGCGATCAGCTAGGTTGGCCTGACGATCAGGCAGAGATGGAGAGGCGCTGGGCGACGGACCTGTTCCCCCAAACAATCCCACGCCTGGGACAAGCCAAGGAAATTGCGGCCGCAGTCGCCCTGCTTGCCAGCCCCTTGTCAGATTACACAACGGGTGCAGTTTGGCGCATCGATGGCGGAATCAGCCGCGCATTATAATTTAAAAAGGCGTAGGGCCGCCGCAACTGGAGAGATTGTGATGAAGTTCGAGGATTACTTTGCTATCAACAACCTTCTGGGCCAATATGCTCACGTGATGGACAACGGTTCACGCGGTCTTACACCGTGGCAAGACCTTGGATTGATTTTCACCCAAAATGCGGTCTTCGACTTTACCGCTGCCGGGGGCGGTGTGGCGGATGGATTGGACGCTATAATCGAGGTTATGAGCGGCGGCAATCATCCGGCCGGTCATCATTTTACCAACCCGGTCATTGACGTGGTCGATGCCGACCATGTCACTAGCCTGACCAAACTCGTCTCGATCGAAAAGAACGGGCAGGCAAATACAGGCCATTATTTCGATCATATCATCCGCACCGGGGATGGATGGCGGATTAGCAGTCGGACAGCGGTGGTCTATTTTGCGGTTCCGAAGGGTGGCTGACGAAAGTAGCGCCTCAAAGACAACAATTTGGTGTTTATGACCGGGTTTATCGAAACCCGATCGGCTCGAGAAGAGTTCCGTGCTGATTGGCCGCTTCTGCTTGCCGCCATGATGGGCGTCGGACTTGCGTCCGTTCTCCCCTATTCGATCGGCATCTTCATGGGCCCAATCCGGCGGGAATTTGGTTGGAGCGCGGAAATTATCCTGGCGGCGTTCGCATCAATCGGGATAATGGGCATTATCGGTGCGCCATTTACCGGCCGGTTGATCAAGTGGTTCGGTGCTCGAGCGTTGGCCCTCGTTGGAACAATTGTCCTGGCACTAGGAACTATGATGCTGGGACTCATTCCTAATTCCGTCGCCATGTTTTTTGCCTGCTATATAGTAATCGCCACTGGGCATACGCTGGTATCAGCCATTATCTGGCAGAAAATTATTGTAGAGCGTTTCATGAAAGCGCGCGGATTGGCGGTATCGATCGTGCTTTGCGGTTCGAATATTGCTGGCTCTATATCTCCACTCCTCGCCACACTGGTGATCGAAAAGGCCAACTGGCGCGTCGCCTATTTCGCCCTTAGCGCATATATGTTCCTATCCGTATTTCCGCTCGCCTGGTCTTTTTTCCGGGATACGTCGCGTGACATTGGGCAGTCGAATGCCAAGAACCAAATCCAAGAGGTTGGATTAACGCCAGGTCAAGCTATCAGAACACTCGAGTTCTGGCTCATGTTTGTTTCCTTTATGCTCGCTGGTATGGGAATTACAGGATATATCATCTATTTCGTTCCGATGCTGACATCTCAGGGACTTCCCCTTCTGCTGTCAGCCAGTGTGTTGAGCAGCCTCAGCGTGGCCGCCCTGTGCGGAAGGCTCCTGGCGGGAGCCTTCATGGATCATGTCTTTGCACCGCGCCTAGCCTCGCTTGCACTGATACTTCCGCTGGCTAGCAGCATTCTTCTCCTCTTTCTTCCACCAAGCTATTGGATCGCGGTCGCGGCTGCAGTCCTCGTGGGGCTTTCCACAGGTGCGGAATTTAACATGATCGCCTATCTAACGACGCGCTATTTCGGTCTACGCGACTACGGGGCGATAGGGGGCATTTTCTACGGCGTATTCATGCTCGGTTGCCTCGGCGGGCAGCAGTTGCCCGCGCTCATGCTGCACTGGTGGGGTTATGAGCAAGTCATCATTTTGTTCGGGGCAGGTTTCCTGATTGCCTCGATATTGATGTTGATCTGTCGACCCTATCCCCATTTCGGCATCGCGAACAACATATCGAATGCCTAACTGCTTGCTTGAACCGACAGTTGAATGAAACGACATCGGGCAACGTGCCAGTATGATGAACGATCGGGGAGCTCAGGTGACCAAAGTGTTTGCCGTAGCCTTCTCCCGTTCAGCGTCGGCGGCGCGCAAACCGGCGCTTGGAATCCGTGAGAAGGCGTTCGCATATTCACTTGACTCTGGTTTAGTGAACTTGCATCCCTGTGGCAACTTGGCCGATATACGACAGACGATGAATCAGTCTGCGTGACGGGAGAAGAGAGTCTTATGCGCTGCGGAATCACGCTGTATATCCAGAATTATCAGGATTGGAATCGGTATGAAGCAATTGAGCGAGGTGAAGCGGCTCCCGCGCTTGATCCGCAGTCTGACGTCAAGCGCTTCATGGAAGAGATCGACACAGCTCTCAAGCTAGAGGAGCAGGGCTTCGACTCACTCTGGACGGTCGAACATCATGTAAGTCCCTATACAATGACCACTAATCCCTTACAGTTGCTGACCTATTTTGCCGGGGCCACAAAAAAGATCGATTTCGGGACGATGGTGGTTGTGGTTCCCTGGCACCATCCGCTTCGCCTTGCCGAAGACATGACGATGCTGCATAACCTTATCGGCCCCAACCGAAAGCTGATTGTCGGTTTTGGTCGCGGTGCAGCGCGCCGGGAGTTCCGTCAGCTCAACGTTGACATGAACGAGTCTCGCGATCGCATGCTTGAGGGCATCCAGGTCATCCGCAAGGCCATCACCGAGGAAATGTTCTCGTTCCAGGGCGAATATTATAATTACGAAGGCGTCACGATGCGTCCGCGTCCGCGCGACGGCGGGCAGCTAGCTGGCGATATGAGCTATGCCTGGGGTTCGCCGACATCGGCAGCAGTCGGTGCCAAGCTGGGTCTGCACCCTCTCATCATTCCCCAAAAGGCGTGGAGTGAATATCATGCGGAACTCGAGGATTTCCACAGGGAACGCGTCGGGATGGGATATGATGCGGTCCGTCCGCGGATCCACATGTCGGCGATTTGTGCCGAGACCGAGGAAGAGGCGGAGCAGCTGGTCCGCCATTACCTGCCACAATATACCGACAGCGCGACCCGTAATTATGAATTGGGCAGCAAGCACTTCAAGAACGTCAAAGGCTATGAACATTACGCCGAGATGTCAGACAATGTCAGCGGCCTTTCGGAGATGGCGCAGAAGCTCGCGGAGACGTACATCCAAAACCATGTGTGGGGCACGCCCGACCAGTGTATCCGCAAGCTCCAGCAGATCGCCGAGGACTTCCACCCCGAGGAGTTCATGCTCGTGACGCGTTTCGGCAACATGCCGAAAGACACAGCTGCCAAAAGCACAGACCTCATTGCTAGGGAAGTTCTGCCTGCTATTCACGAGATCGAGCTGCAGGCTCCGATAAGCTACGCGGAGTCCGCTTGATCGGGCTTATTGAGGCTTAATGTTTATTGAGGGTGTACAGAAAGCGATGTGGAAGAAGTGTCTTTAGGCCACGACAACTATAAATATGCGCGTGATTTTCTTCTTGAACATCGCACAGACTATGACGCGGCTCGCACGGGATTTGCATGGCCTGAGATTGAGGACGGGTTCAACTGGGCGCTGGACTGGTTCGACGAGATAGCGCGCGGTCTGCAACAACCGGCATTGGTGGTGTTCAGCGATAAGGGACGGGAGTCCGTCACGTTCGATCAGATGATGCGCAGGTCGAACCAACTGGCGCGCTGGCTACAGAACGTAGGCGTGAAAAAGGGGGATGTGGTTCTTCTGATGCTTGGTAATCAGATAGAACTCTGGGAATCCATGCTCGCCATCATGAAAATCGGTGCGGTCATCCTGCCGGCAACCGTGGCGCTTGAACCGACTGATCTGAGAGAACGGATCGACCGGGCCGATGTGCGCCATATCATTACCAACGCTGCGGAAACAAAGAAATTCGAGACGCTGAGCGTATTCGGTATCCGCGTCGCAGTCGGAAACAGCTCGGGATGGCTGGACTATGAGGACAGCAAACGGGTGAGCGACGACCCCATCGAGCCACCGGGCGGCAAAGTCGACGATCCTATGTTGCGCTATTTCACCTCTGGTACGACGAGCAGACCTAAACTGGTCGAGCATAATCAGCTTTCCTATGCCGTCGGTCATCTTACGACGATGTACTGGCTGGGACTTCGCCCAGGGGATACTCACCTCAATATTTCCTCCCCGGGTTGGGCCAAGCACGCCTGGTCCTGCTTTTTCGCGCCCTGGATCGCTCAGTCGACCATTGCGGTATACAATTATGACCGATTCAATGCTGAGGCGTTGCTCGGGCATCTGGAGCGCGAAAAAATTACGTCCTTCTGCGCGCCGCCGACCGTGTGGCGGATGTTGATCAAAGCCGAGATGGGACCGCGTCCTTCAAGGTTGCGCGAGCTGATTGGTGCTGGAGAACCGCTCAACCCGGAGGTTATCGGTCAGGTCGAGCGCAACTGGGGACTGACCATTCGTGACGGTTTCGGTCAGACCGAGACGTCAGCACTGGTCGGTAATACGCCTGGACAACCGATACGCCCTGGTTCGATGGGGCGGCCGCTTCCCGGCGCTGCGGTCGTGATAGTCGATCCGCATAGCGGGGATCGCGTTACCGAAGGTGAGGGAGAAATCTGTCTGGATTTCGAGGCCAGGCCACTCAATGTAATGAAGGGCTACATCGGTCGGGGGAGTCCGTGGGAAAATGGGTTCTATCATACCGGAGATCTGGCGGAGATCGATCGCGACGGATATATTACTTATATCGGTCGGACTGACGATGTCTTCAAGGCTTCAGACTACAAGATCAGCCCCTTCGAACTTGAATCGGTTTTGATCCAGCACCCGGCCGTAGCGGAGGCCGCGATAGTACCGGCACCCGACCCGGTCCGGCTGGCCGTTCCCAAAGCCTATGTCTCGCTTGCGCCGGGCTATACGCCCACACGCGAAACCGCGTTCGAAATCCTCAAATATGCGCGCGAACATCTGGCTGCGTGGCAACGGGTTCGCAAGCTGGAGTTTGGCGATCTGCCCAAGACCATATCCGGCAAGATCCGACGTGTGGAACTGCGGGCCCACGCAGCTCAGCGGTCCACATCAGGGAGCTTTGAAGGCGAGCTGGAGTGGAATGACGTCGATTTCCCGGAACTGCGCACCAAAGAGAGCAGTTCGCGGTGAACGAAGCTATAGAGACAGAAACCGTCACCCACATCTCGGGTTTGGTCGCTCCCGGCTACGAGGTGGTCCGCGACGCTTTCGTCCAGAATTTTGAACAGCGGTTGGAAATCGGGGCCTGTGTCTCGGTTTATCGACACGGTGAACCCGTGATTGATCTGTGGGGCGGACAGACAGATCCACAAGGGACCCGGCCGTGGTCCAAAGATACGGTGACGCTGGTTTACTCGGCGACGAAGGGCGCTACCGCCACTTTGTTCAATATGATGCATCAGTCGGGTGACCTGAACCTTGATCGCTCAGTAGCCAGCTACTGGCCTGAATTTGCCGCACACGGTAAGAGCGATTTCTCCATTAGGGACCTCCTGAGTCACCAAGTCGGACTGGCAGCTCTCGAACATGAGCTGTCACGCGAAGAACTGCTGGACGGCACAAGGGTCGCCGCGCATCTGGCAAACCAAGCGCCTCTGTGGCGTCCTCGCACCGGCCTCGGTTACCACGCATTGACGTTTGGCTGGCTGACCGGCGAGTTGATGCGTCGCATCACTGGCCGATCCCTAGGAAATGTCTTCGCCGAAAAAATAGCGCGCCCACTGGGCCTTGATTTCTGGATCGGCTTTCCGGAAAGCCATCGCCGTCAGTTCGCCCCACTTGTCGACGGCACGCCGGACCCCGACGAACTGACAAAAATCGCGCATCCAGATGTCCGGGCTGCCGTAGAGCGGCTGATAATAACTTTGTCTGACCCGACAACGCTGTTTTCAAGGGTTTTAACTACCAATCAGGTGTTGCCGACACCGCATGCCCAGACGTGGAACGATCAAAGCATTCTTGAAGCCGAGCAGCCTGCCGCCAACGGCGTAACCAATGCCCGGGCGTTGGCCCGCATGTACGCGTCCTGCCTCGGCGAAGTCGATGGCGTGCGCTTGCTGAATGACGAAATCGTGGACGCCGCCACGAATGAGCAATGCAGTGGTGAAGACGCGGTTCTGACGAGCTTCAGCCGATTTGGTACAGGCTATCAGCTGCCTCAACCTGCCGTACCGATGCTGGGCCCGACCTCCTTCGGCCATGCAGGTGCTGGCGGTGCGATCGGCTTTGCCGATCGCGAAACCGGCATTGGCTTTGGTTATGTATCCAATCTGCTAACCGCTTCAATGGCAAATGAAAGACGTGCGGGCAACCTCATCGCTGCATTGAAAACGGCTGTTGAGCGACAACCATGACAACTATCAACCCAGGTTCGCTATTCGACCTCACAGGCAAAACCGCTCTTGTGACGGGAGGAAATAGCGGCGTTGGTCTCGGCTATGCACGCGGCATGGCGCGACAAGGCGCTAATATTATTGTCTGGGGACGGAGTGAAAGGAAGAATCGGGCAGCAGAAGCGAACCTTCGCGAGGCGGGCAGCCCTAACGTATATTCGCATTGTATCGACGTGAGTGTGGAGCGAGAAGTTCAGGAAGCCTTCGCCGACGCGATAAAGCTTTCCGATGGATGCATCGACTGTGTCGTGTCCAATGCAGGATATGGGCAGAGTTTCCCGTCGATCCCCAACATTCCTACCTCCGAATGGCAACGAATGATTGAGGTTCATCTCAACGGAGGTTTTTATGTCGTGCGTGCGGCTGCCGGCCATATGAAAGCCCGCGCCGAGGCCGGGCGTCCGGGCGGTTCCATTCTCATTTGCGGCAGCCTCTCTGTATTTGGTGGGGGGTCGGGTATGATGGCCTATTCTGCCGCCAAGTCTGGTCTTCTCGGCGTTATGCGATCCGCAGCGGCAGAACTCGCACAACATGGTGTGCGCGTGAACATGGTCGCCCCCGGCTATATCAAGACTGGTATTGTGGACGATCCAGCGATTGATGCGTTTTCAGCCCAGCGGGCTCCCATGAAACGTGTTGGAACGCCCGGCGATCTTGAAGCCATAGCCGCCTATCTGGCCTGCGACGGAGCCTCCTTCCACACAGGCGACATCATTACAATTGACGGGGGCTGGATGGCGTCTCTGTTTTAGTTTGACCGGAGAGAGAAAATGAAGACGGCGCATTTGAACTTAGATCGCTTCAACACGTCCAGGAAGGTCCGCATTCGCCGTCGACGCAGCTTCTCAAGGTGAAATGCTATGCACAAAGCAGCCCAGATGCGTGTTGTATCCGTCTATGGTCCAGACGACGTAAGAGTAGGTATGGAGGACTATCCCAAGATCACGGGAGACGACGTCCTGGTGCGCCTGCGGGCTTGCGGCATTTGCGGAACAGATGTCCACTATATCAAGGATGGCGCCTCTCAACTGCAGCGTGAAGTCGGCTCGATGCCCATCGGGCATGAAGCCTCCGGTGAAGTCATCGAAGTAGGAAATGCCGTCCGGGGCGTCAGTGCTGGCGACCGTGTTATCATAAATCCGATGGCGACTGTCGCAGTCATAGGCAATGGTGGCCCGGAAGGAGCGCTCAGCGATTTCCTCCTCGTGCGCGATGCAGCGAAGACCAAGACTCTCCTGCCAATACCGGAAGACCTATCCTATGCGGACGCAGCACTTGCCGAACCCCTCGCGGTCTCCCTGCGCGCGGTAAATCGCGCATTACCCCAGCCCGGTGAATGCGCGGTAGTCTTCGGCGCGGGTCCCATTGGTCTGGGCATCGTGCTGTGGCTCAAGCGCAAGGGCATTGGCAATGTCATTTCCGTGGATTTCAGCCCCGAACGTCTCGAACTCGCCAAAGCCATGGGCGCGGATCATGTCACCGATGCAAAGGTCGGTGATGAGGAACTGAAGCGGCAAATCATTGCCCAGCATGGCGAAGCCAACGTGTTCGGGACGCAGGTCGCCGCCACCGACATGTATTTCGATGCCGCCGGTGCGCCACCCGTCCTGCGCTCGACGCTATCGCTGGCCAGGACCCATAGCCGCTTCGTGATCGTCGCGATGCATTGCCAACCGTTTCCCGTCGATGTCGGCACTTTCATGAGCAAGGAAATAATGATGACGGGATCGGTCGGCTATCAGGAGGAACTCTCCGAGGCATTGACCACCCTGCCGCAGATTAAGGATCAGGCCAGGTCAATGGTGACGGACAGATTCTCCTTCGAAGATGTCCTGGCTGGTCTGCGCCGCGCTGCCGAAGAGAGCAGTGGCAAGGTCATTATTGAGTTTCCCAGCAACACTGACGCCTGATTGTGTGATTAACGCCAACATTGAGGGCAAACTTCATATCGGTAAAAATACTCGAATGCTGCTCTATCGGTAGGTATCAAAGAAATGGACAACAAGGTAGTCGATGAACTAGCGATCCGAACGCTGCAGCAGGATTATTTTCACTCCGTCGATTCGAAAGACTGGGACGGATTCCGCGGCGTTATTGCGGAAAATGCAGTTTTTGACTTTCGCGCGGCGGTAGATGCGTCAATCCCCCCCGTTGTGGGCAGGGAAGCGATCGTCGAGTTTGTCAGGACTTCAATGGAGCCCATTACTTCGGCGCATCGCGGTTTCCTTCGAACCCTGGAATTTACGGGTCAGGATAGGGCGCGAGCCATATGGGCGATGGAGGATATATTGTGGTCTGGCCAGGCAGGAGCTCTAAAAAAGGTCATGAACGGCTACGGCCACTATAATATCGGATATCGCCGAATAGATGAAAAGTGGCAGATAGAAAACTGGATACTTACTCGTATTTGTGTAGAAAAATACTAGTTTGCTATTTTTTATTTCTTTGTTCTGAAAGGCAAATTTACTTTTTACTTATTATTACTGCCGAAATGTCGGAACTTGCGCTATCCGCCAGCGACTTCAAAGCTTTATGTCAAGGAGATTTTTAATGCTCGCTGAGATTATGAAGGATGATGAGGCCGTTGCCGACGAGGTGGAGGCGTTCTTTCACAACTTCGATCATCGCTCTGAATTTTTTCAGACGCACTTTCTGAACATTGCCAAAGCCGCGTCGCAAAAGGCGCCCGCGCTCCGATCGCCGCTATATGGCGGATTCCATGTCGTGAGCAGCTTTGATCTCATGCAGAGGGTCAGCCAGCCGGCGGACTTCCTGAGCTCGGGATGGACGCAGTCTGTACCGCGCTCGCTGATGCCGGACCTGATTCCGGCCAATTACAATCCCCCCGAGCACGGATTTTATCGGGCCGCGTTGAACCCGCTCTTCTCGCCCTCGCGCATTGCGAAGCTGCAGCAGGAGGTAGAGGATCTCGCGGCCTCGCTGGTCAGCCAAGCAATCGACGCGGGAGAGGCTGAACTGGTGCGCGACATCGCCATGCCCCTGACAGGCCGGACATCGCTTGGCCTGTTCGGATTCGAGCCGGAAGACTGGCGTAAGTATAACGATCCCATCCACAATGCTACCTATGCCATTGGTACCGAGCAGGATCGTATGGTTGAACTGCGGCAGTATGGCGAAAACATCGCCCACACCGTTGCCGAATTGATCAAGGATCCGGCCCCCGATACGGTCGTTGGTGCGCTATGCACATTCGAAAAGGACGGGCGGCGCGTGTCCCAGGAAGAGATCAACAAGACCATAAACAATCTGATCATTGGTGGCCTTGGCACGACACAGGCAGCAATCAGCACATCGACGGTCTATCTGGCGCGTAATCCCGACCGGCGGCAAGAGTTGATCGACAATCCGGAACTCATCCCGGCAGCGGTCAACGAATTTATTCGTGTCTTCTCACCCACGCCGTTCAGCGGCCGCGAAGTGGCGAAAGACATCGAAATCGGCGGACATCTGTTCTGCGCCGGTGAACCGATGCTGATGTTCCGCTCGGCGGCCAATTGGGATCCAGAATTCGTTGACCGCCCTTATGAAATTGACTTCCGGCGCAAATCGAGCCGCATGGCTTCACTCGGCATCGGTCCGCATATGTGCTTGGGCCAGCATCTGGCGCGTGTGGAGTTTGCCGCAGCACTGCGTGCCTTGCTGAAGCTTGCTCCCGACTTCGAACTTGCCGACTCAGGTCCTAAGCTGCCGCCCAATTTTGGTGCCGGCGTGGCCTTTATCGAGGTTCCCTTGAAGTTCAACCGGGGTCGATAGGACAATATAAAAATCCGGTGGAATGAATAAGCCGGAAACGCGGTTTCATCACTGCCTGACGTATGGCTCAAAGATTGGAAGAGGAGTAAAGACATGCCACGCGGAATACAAACGCATATCGCTTTTTACGTGAAAGACCTGGACGAATCCGTCGCAAAGTGGAAAAAACTGCTGGCGATCCTGGACCCCGCCATGATCGAATATGAACCCGCTTATCAGACGGCGGGAGAAGGCGAAGATCTTACGCGGGTTGCGACGTTCATCAATCCCAACGGGCTCGAACTGCAATTTGTGACTTCCAAGAAATTCGCGGAAGATCCCAATACGCAGGACAGGGTCGATCATATCCATTTCGCCACCCCCGACGTGGACCAAAAATTCGAAGCCGTTCGCGAGGCGGGGTTTAAAATTCACGCCTACGCTCTGGACGATCCCGAACCAACCGACAAACTGACTTATTCGGACGGCCTCATCGACATGTACAACATCAAGGGCGAGAAGAAGCCGATGGATTGGCAGAAGTGGTTTCTCGTACCGATGCCGGGCAATGTCTGCGCTGAAGTGGCGCTGCCGTATAATCCCGTCGATGGTGTCTGGGAGCCGATCGAGCACTTCTCGTCCGATGAACGCTATGGCGCCACGGCAAAGTAATACACTTGCCGAGAAAAGTTGGGAAAAAAGCGAAAATGCCAAATAGGGCTAGTTAGTCAATCCGGAACAACGGCGCCGCCAGCCCAACAATCATTCTCGTATGTGCGTTTGATCCGAGAATCGCGTTGGCGGCGCCGAGTTCGGACAGAAGAACAAGATTGCGCCCGGCGATATTGCTGGCGCGCCGACTAACAAATGCGCATGACAGAGGACATAGAATGGCTATCACCTTGACATTCCCCAAGGGCGCCGCCCTGATTACAGGAGGCACGGGCCGGGTGGGCGGCGGAGCCGTCAGGCGTTTCGCCGAGGCCGGCGTGCCCGTCATATTCACCTATAGATCGCGACAAAAGGTTGCCTTCGATCTAGAGCGCGAACTTAAAAAACAGGGCTATGATGTTCACGCCAGGCAGATGGATGCTGCGATAACGCAGTCAATCGATGACGTATTCGACGACGCGATACAACAATTTGGTCGCGTCCATTCCGTCGTGTGCGGGAGCGGCACGGAATTTACTTTCAACAAGCTGGCCGATTACCCCGAAGACTATGTCAGCAGATATCTGAATGACGATGCGATGGGGTATTACCGGATATTTCGTTCAGCCGTGCCTCGATTGCGAGCGAGCGGCGGCGGATCAGTATCGGCGTGCACGACTGTAGCGACGCATCGTCATCTTTCTTATGACGGGCTCTCCGCTTTTTCGAAAGGCGCTGTCTATCAACTTGTTCAAAATAGTGCAGCAGAGGAAGGTAAACATAATATTCGCTTCAACTCCGTGCAAATCGGGTGCGTAACCTGGGAGACTCTCGAAGAGATCCGTAACATGCTTCCACGGGAAATCCCGACGGATCCGAAAACAAGTGAAGAGCGCTGGACGGTCCTTATGAGGGATTTGTTGGGCCGAAACCGGCTTGGAAGAGTAGTGGATCCGCTGGAAGCTGGTGGCGTATGCTGTTTTCTTGCTTCCGATCAGGGCTCATTTTTGACCGGTCAGCGATTGGCGCTTGATAGTGGCGCCTTATTATAATGCAGGCGTCTTCAATCGCTCGCTAGGCTGGGTCTGATCTGATTATCCCGTCTATCGAAGGCGACGCAATGAAGTAGGACGGGTTGTCCGGGGCGATGGAGACAATGACATTGTTGGTAAAAATCTTCGATAGGTAGGATCAATCAGTATGGCGGTCGCAATGTCGAATGTGTCTCGTGCTTTCAGAGATCGCTAAACTCATTCTTTGATACTGCTGCCGGTGTAGTAACCGATCCCACGACAAGTGGCGATACTCTTTCGAGGGCGATAAATATCCAGGGGAACAACATGCAGTTTGACGGTTTGCCGCGCGGGGCGCGAAGCATCGCTTTTGCTAGCAATGGGACGGAACTTGGGGGTTGGTTGCTGCCGAGCGGCAGAGACAAGCCTGGGCCTTTGGTGATTATGACCCACGGCTGGAGCGGGACGAAGGAGATGTGCCTGGACTCCTATGCCGAACATTTTGTCGCGCGCGGCCTGTCCGTGCTGGCATATGACCATTTCGGTTTCGGCGAGAGCGGTGGTTTGCCGCGTCAGGAAATAGACCCGATAGCACAGACGCGAGGGTATCGCGACGCAATCAGCTTTGCGCAAACGCTGGATGAGGTGAACCCGGATGCCATCGGCATCTGGGGCACAAGCTATGCGGGCGGCCATGTACTCACCGTCGCCGCCTTCGACAAAAGGGTTCGCTGCGTCGTGTCACAATGTCCGACCATCAGCGGCTGGGACAACACGCAGTTGC
>JGI24740J21852_10000265_pt1 | contig 21989 bp, 22 predicted proteins | sample KBSCornC6_FD_21852 | JGI IMG/M metagenome (IMG submission 21852) | reverse complement strand
CGTTTTGAAGCCGAGCGCCTGCCCTTCGACGTCGGGGTCGAGGCGATGAGCGCCGATCTGCGCATGTCGCTGGTCGCGCGCGGGCTCGGCATCGGCGTCTTAACGCCGGCGGCACTGGCGCATAGCCGCTGGCGCGATTTGGTCGAAATCGTCGAGGCACCGGATTTCAGCCCGAAAGTCGTCAACTGGCTGGTACATCGTCCGCCAGCCGGGCGGCTGGCGCGACCGATCGCAATCTTTGGAGATACGCTAAAGAAAGCGCTGAAATCGAAGAGACCGCTTCTGGCGTGAAGATTATGGAGCGGGTGAAGGGAATCGAACCCTCGTATTCAGCTTGGGAAGCTGCTGCTCTACCATTGAGCTACACCCGCCTGACACCCTTGAGATGTCCAACAGTTGGCGGCCCCTGTCAAGGCCGGTCAGCGACGGATCACAGCCGGAAGTGTTTCGAAAGCTTCAGGCCCTGTGCCTGATAGTTCGAGCCGAGGCCGGAGCCGTAGAGGCTGCTTGGCTGTTCCAGCATGTGTTCGTAGATCAGACGGCCGACGATCTGCCCATCTTCGAGGATGAACGGCACCTCGTGGCTACGCACTTCGAGCACGGCGCGGCTGCCACGGCCCCCGGCCGGTGCATGGCCGAAGCCCGGATCGAAGAAGCCAGCATAGTGGACGCGGAATTCGCCGACCAGCGGATCGAACGGCGTCATCTCGGCGGCGAAATGCGGGGGAACATGCACCGCCTCGCGCGAGACGAGGATGTAGAACTCGTCGGGATCGAGGATCAGCTCGGTGCGGCCGCGGCTATAGAGCGGCTCCCAGAAATCGAAGATATCGTGCTGGGCCTTCTTGTCGACATCGACGACGGCCGTGTGGTGCTTGCCGCGATAGCCGATCAGCCCTTCCTTGTCGCCGGCAAGATCGATCGACAGCGCGATGCCGCCGCCGGTGATATTCGGCTTCTTGCTGGCAACCAGCGTCTCGCTCTCATGCAGCGCCAGCAATTCCGGTTCGGTGAGCAGGGCTTGGCCGACGCGGAAGCGGATCTGCGACAGGCGCGAGCCGCGGCGCACGACGATCGGGAAGGTACGCGGGCTGATCTCGAGATAGAGTGGGCCGGAATAGCCTGCCGGGATCTTGTCGAACTCCTGCGCACGGTCGGTGATGACGCGGGTGAAGATGTCGAGACGGCCGGTCGAGCTCTTCGGATTGGCCGATGCCGACATATCTTCGGGCAGGTCGAGGCGCTCCATCAGCGGCACGATATAGACGCAGCCTGTTTCCAGCACCGCACCTTCGGAGAGATCGACGACGTGCAGCTTTAGCCGGTCAAGCTTGTCGGCGACCAGATGCGACGGGCCGGGCATGAAGCTGGCGCGAACACGGAAAGCATGCGAGCCGAGCCTGAGGTCAAGGCTTGCCGGCTGGATCTGATCGACGTCCAGTTCTCTCTCGCTCGTCAGCCGCCCTGTTTCAAACAGCGCTGCAATGGCCCGGTCGGCCAGAATTCCAGTATTGCGAGCCATCATGCTTCTCTCATAATTTGCCGCAGACAAAACCAAACTCAGGGAATTGACGCAAGCCGTCAACGGCAGTATTGCAACTTATCCCGTGGTGATTTGGCCGGTCGGCTTGCAGCCACGTTAAACAAATGGCTAAAAAGACCGGGGTTGAACCGGTCTGCTTTTGCGACCGGTTTTTTTGTTTTGAAAGTGGTGATGGCATGAGCAAGACTTGGCGCCCCGCAACCCAGCTCGTTCACGGCGGAACACTCCGTTCGCAATTCGGCGAGACCTCCGAAGCAATCTATCTGACCCAGGGCTTCGTCTATGACACCTCGGAAGCGGCGGAAGCCCGCTTCAAGGGCGAAACGGATGGGTTCATCTACGCCCGCTACGGCAGCCCGACCAACGACATGTTCGAGAAGCGCATGTGCGCTCTGGAAGGCGCTGAAGACGCCCGCGCCACCGCTTCAGGCATGGCTGCTGTCTCGGCCGCCATCCTCTGCCAGCTGAAGGCCGGCGATCATATCGTTGCCGCCCGCGCGCTCTTCGGCTCCTGCCGCTGGGTGGTCGAGACGCTCGCGCCGAAATACGGCATCGAATGCACGCTGGTCGACGGCCGTTTCGCCGAGAACTGGGAAAAGGCCATCCGCCCGAACACCAAGGTCTTCTTCCTCGAAAGCCCGACCAATCCGACGCTGGAAGTGGTCGATATCGCCGCTGTCGCCAACCTCGCCAACCAGATCGGCGCCAAGGTCGTGGTCGACAACGTCTTTGCAACGCCGCTCTTCCAGAAGCCGCTGGAACTCGGCGCTCATATCGTCGTCTATTCCGCCACCAAGCATATCGACGGCCAGGGCCGTTCGCTCGGCGGCGTCATCCTCTCCGACAAGCAGTGGATCGACGAGAACCTGCAGGACTATTTCCGCCATACCGGCCCGGCCATGTCGCCCTTTACCGCCTGGACGCTGCTGAAGGGCATCGAGACGCTGCCGCTGCGCGTTGCGCAGCAGACGGCGAATGCCTCCAAGGTTGCCGATTTCCTCGCCGAGCAGACGAAGAAGGTCGCCCGCGTGATCTATCCCGGCCGAAAGGATCACCCGCAGGCCGATATCATCGCCAAGCAGATGAGCGGCGGCTCGACGCTGGTTGCCTTCGAGCTGAAGGGCGGCAAGGAAGCGGCCTTCAGGCTGCAGAACGCGCTGGAGATCGTGAAGATCTCCAACAATCTCGGCGACTCGAAGAGCCTGATCACGCATCCTGCCACGACGACGCACAAGAACCTCACCGACGAGGCCCGCGCCGAGCTCGGCATTTCGCCGGGCACCGTGCGCTTCTCCGCCGGCATCGAGGACAGCGCCGATCTGGTCGAGGATTTCGCTCGCGCGCTCGAGCAGGTTTCCGCCTGATATCCGTCGAGCCGCCCGGATTTTCTCCAGGCGGCTCGATTGCCTTTAGACAATTGGCAGCTCGTCAGCTGGCGACCTTGAATTCGACCAGGCCGTTGTTCAGGAAGACCATCTTGTCGAACAGCTTGAGATCCAGGGGATTCGGCAGGCGAATATCCGCAAGATCGGGCACGGGCTTCAACGCGGGATCGTAGGAGCGGTCGATCTGCGAGATGAAGACGACGATAACGCCTCTGGCGCGTGCAAACGTCTTCAATATCTGAACCTGGATCATTAATTCCGGATTCTCCCGCTTCTGATCCAGTAGTTGCAGATAATCGACCACGGCCAATGTACCGGGCGCCGCCGCAGTCAGCCTTTCGACGATATAGTCGGCGCTGATGGCATCCGAATTGTCGAATTCGAATAGATCGGCAAATTCCGCATGATCTGCACCGATCACCGGGAAACGCTCCAGAACGACCTTTTCCGTGTCCTCCAGCGTGAAGAAGACACCGCGATTGCCAGCCTTCATGGCTTCGACGGCGAGCCTCAGGCTCATCAGGGTCTTGCCGTGACCGCGCCGTGCGCCGATCAGCACCAGATCGCCCGGGCTTAAACGCGAATACAGCTCGCCGACGGGCACGGCTGAGTTCGTTTTGCTCGCAAGCAAACTCCAGCCTCCGAAGCCCTCGACGGCCGCGACGCGATCCAGCGCGGCGTGCAAGGGGATGTTCTGCTGGCGGGACAGGAGCCTCGCCTTACGTTTCAAATGATAAACAGGGGCAGAAAGCCTCATATAAACCTCCTATTGCGAGCAATGACCGCAACCCCTCCTTATGCCAGGCGCTCAAACAGTCGGTTTGGATATCGACGGCCCTGCATGAAATATACTTTCCCGAATGGAGGGGGGAGGCTTGGGCGATGCCAGAATCAGATGATAGCCGAAATCCTCCTGCAGGGGAATCTCATGCAAGTCCTGCAAGAGGAACATATAAAAGGAATGGGGGTTATATGGCCCGGAGGTTTTGATGCCGGGCGATCAGGTTGACCACCAATCACAGAAGTCCACGGACAATCGTGGCAAGCGTTTCCTGAGTACGGAGGATGCGCCTACCTCTACTCCGGCAGATAAGATCAAATCACGGCGACCTAGGATACTTGGAGACGACTTCGTTAACCTTCAATATGAACCGTAATAGCTGGAATCGAAACCGTCCCAACCGTTCACGCAAGATTTCATTACGTCGTTCCTTGACGGAAAGCATCGGTTATAGGATACCGCTAAATATCCTGCACTTTGCGGGAATGGTGGAAAGCGGATAATATGCCGCAAACTTGAAAATGCTGAAACGGCGATGCGGCTTCAAGGAGCGCTCGACGTTTCAGGGCAGTGGCAAGGTGTCAGGCATGTATCGCGCCCTAACACGCGACATCGAGGTGGTTGTAGAGCCGTTTTATCTGGAGGAGCAATCCGATCCGGATGATGACCGTTATGTCTGGGGATACCGCATCGTCATTTCCAACCATTCGAAGGAAGCCGTGAAGCTGGTAACGCGCTATTGGCACATCACCGACATGAACGGCATTGTGGATGAAGTGACAGGCCCCGGCGTGGTCGGGGAGCAGCCGCATCTGAAGCCCGGCGATACCTATGAATATTCCTCGGGCTGTCCACTGGATACACCGTCAGGCATGATGTTCGGTCATTACCAGATGGANACGGACGGCGGGGAGCAATTCCATGTTAAGATCCCCGCCTTTTCACTGGATACGCCTAACCTGCTGCGTACGCTGAACTGAGCGACCTCAGGCNACCTCTATTTCCGACACTTCGAAGCGATAGGTCGTCGAGCAGAACTCGCAGGTGACGGCGATCTCGCCATTCTCCTGGCTGGCCTCGATCTCCTCGGCTGAGAAACCTTTCAAGACGCCCTTCAGCTTGTCGCGCGAGCACGAACAGCGGTCATATACGGCCTTCGGTTCATAGACGCGTACGCCGCGCTCGTGGAAGAGGCGATAGAGAAGCCGCTCGGTGCCGACCTGCGGATCCGTCAGCTCATCTGCATCGATGGTTTCCACCAGGCTGCGCGCTTCCGCCCAGGCATCATCCTCGGCATGATCGCGCCCGCCGGTATCGCCATCGCCGCCATGCAGGTCCGGCTGGCGCATGCGCTCGGGCGCTTCCGGCAAGAACTGCGCGATCAGGCCGCCGGCACGCCAGCGGTGACGCGGCTTGCCGTTCTCATCGCGATCGAAGAGCTCTGCAGCGCCCAGACGCACGCGCGTCGGGATCTGTTCCGACTGGCGGAAATAGGTGCCGGCGATCTCTTCGAGCGAGGCGCCATCGAGCGCGACGATGCCCTGATAAGGCTGACTGAAGCGGCCCTGATCGATGGTGAAGGCGAGCACGCCCTTGCCGAGCAGCTGCTCCGGCTCGGTTCTGCCTTCCGCAACTGCCTTTGCCAGCGCTTCTTCATTGAAACGCGCATAGGCCCGGACGTTTTCCGGCGTCGAGAAATCGGCGACCAGAAGGTCGACGGGACCGTCGCCCTTGGTCTGCACGGTGAACTTGCCTTCGAATTTCAGCGATGTACCGAGCAGCACGGTCAGGACGATGGCTTCGGCGAGCAGCCGCGCGACCGGCGTCGGATAATCGTGCCGGGCAAGGATCGCGTCCAACAGCGGACCGAGCTGCACGGCACGGCCGCGCACGTCCAGACCTTCCACCTGGAAGGGAACGACGTGATCGTCACCGGCGAAATCAAACTGACCCAGCGAGGCTGCATTTTCGGCCATTGCTTTACTCCTACTGCGCCCGCGCCCTTAAAACGCGGCTTCATATCCTCAGATCGCGCCCAGGCACCAAGCAAGAATCGACTTTTGCGCATGAAGGCGGTTTTCCGCCTCATCGAAAACAACGGATTGCGGACCGTCGATCACCTCGTCCGTCACCTCTTCGCCGCGATGGGCTGGAAGGCAATGCATGAACAACGCGTCTTTGCCGGCCTGTGCCATCAAAGCCTTGTTGACCTGATAGGGCTGGAAGACGTTGTGACCGCGTGCCCGGTGCTCCTGATTCATGGAAACCCAGGTATCGGTTACCACGCAATCGGCGCCGGCGACCGCACGGTCTGCATCATGCGAGAGCATGATTTCGGCACCCTCATTGCGGGCCCAGTTCAGATAGTGATCCTTTGGCTCGGAACCAAGGGGTACCGCCATATTCATGCGGTAGCCGAAACGGGCGGCCCCTTCGATCAGCGAATGCAGCACGTTATTGCCGTCGCCCGTCCAGGCAAGCGTCTTGCCCTTGATCGGGCCGCGATGCTCTTCGAAGGTCATGATATCGGCCATGATCTGGCAGGGATGCGTGTCGTCGGTCAGCGCATTGATGACCGGAACGGTCGCATGCTCCGCCAGCTCCAGCAGGCGGGAATGATCGGTCGTGCGGATCATGATCGCATCGACATAGCGCGACAGCACCTTCGCCGTGTCGCCGATCGTCTCGGCGCGGCCAAGCTGCATTTCCGTGCCGGAGAGGAACAGCGTCTCGCCGCCGAGCTGCCGCATGCCGACGTCGAAGGAGACACGGGTTCGGGTGGACGGCTTCTCGAAGATCATCGCCAGCATCTTGCCGGCAAGCGGCTTGTCGGCCGTGCCGGCCTTCTGCGCGCTCTTTCGGACGATCGCGTCATCGATGATGTTGCGCAGATCGGCAGCCGGAACGGCAGAGAGATCGAGAAAGTGTTTCGGAGAAGCCATGTCCTTACCTGTGCTCCAGAAAAAACAATAACGCCCGCGTGGGGCAGGAACGCCCCATCTACGGGCGTTGAATTCAAGCCGACTTCTTGGTGCGGGCAGCGCGTGCACGCTCGGCGGCGCGCTCCAGGCGGGCGAGACCTTCGCGTGCTTCCTCGGCAGTGACGACCAGCGGCGGCAGCAGGCGGATGACGTTGTCGCCGGCCGGAACGCCGAGCAGATGCTCGGCACGGATCGCCTGCAGCAGTTCCGCCTGCGGAATGGCCGCCTTGATGCCGAGCATCAGGCCTTCACCGCGAACGTCCTCGATGATGTCAGGAAAACGATCCTTGAGCGAGGCGAGCCCCTGGCGGAAGACCAGCGAGACATCGCGCACATGCTGCAGGAAGCCTTCGGCAAGCACGATATCGAGAACCGCATTGCCGACTGCCATGGCAAGCGGATTGCCGCCATAGGTCGAGCCATGTGTGCCGGCCTTCATGCCGGAAGCGGCTTCCGCCGTCGCAAGGCACGCACCGAGCGGGAAACCGCCGCCGATACCCTTGGCGACCGCCATGATGTCAGGCTTGATACCGGACCATTCATGGGCAAAGAGCTTGCCGGTACGGCCGACGCCACACTGTACTTCGTCGAGGATCAAAAGCAGGCCGTGCTCATCGCAGATCTCCCGCAGCCCGCGCAGGAATTCGTTGGTCGCCGGGCGGATACCGCCCTCGCCCTGCACCGGCTCGATCAGGATCGCAGCCGTCGCATCCGTGATGGCGGCACGCACGGCGTCAAGATCGCCGAACTGCACCTGGTCGAAGCCCGGGGCCTTCGGGCCGAAGCCTTCGATATACTTCTCCTGGCCACCGGCGGCGATCGTTGCGATGGTGCGGCCGTGGAAGGCGCCTTCGAAGGTGATGATATGGAACTTCTCGGGATGCCCCTTGGCGAATTGATAGCGCCGCGCAGTCTTGATGGCGCACTCCAGCGCCTCCGCGCCCGAATTGGTGAAGAACACCTTGTCGGCGAAGGTCACTTCCGTCAGCCGCTTCGACAGCTTCTCCTGGCCGGGCACCTCATAGAGGTTGGACAGGTGCCAGACCTTGTCGGCCTGCGCCTTCAGCTCGGCGACAAGATGGGGATGAGCATGACCGAGCGAATTGACCGCGACGCCGGCTGCGAAATCGAGGTAGCGTTCGCCATTCTCAGTGACCAGCCAGACGCCCTCGCCTCGCTCGAACCGCAGCGGAGCGCGCAAGTAGGTGTCGTAAAGCGGCGTGGTCTCGGCCATGGCCATATCTCCTGATCACAACTTTAAGGACCGATCGCTTCCATTTGATGAAACGGGTCCGAAAAAATCAAAAATGCCGCCTTGCGGCGGCTCGGGCACTATTGATGTTTTGCACCGCGATGTCAACAAAACTGCCGTTTTAGCAGGTGCGAGAAAAGGCTTGCCGGCAAAAGAGATGCGTCGGGCGGCGCCTATGGCAGAAATGCCACGCCCGGACAGCAAGTTGGGGAAAACCTCGAAATCGATTCCTCAAGATTCCCGCGACTCTTGTCACGGAGTCAGCCTCACACTAGGTTAAAAACCAATTGCTAGACTGCATGCGGCGGAACTAGTCACCACAATTTTAGAGCGTTTCGCGCCTCGATACCATGCGAGGCAATGGTGAGGGATTCTGCCATCGGAAACGCGACAGCGGAGACAGGGCATGAATTGGACAGACGAACGCGTCGAGAAGCTGAAAAAGCTATGGTCCGAAGGATTGAGCGCCAGCCAGATCGCTGCGCAGCTCGGTGGCGTGAGCCGTAATGCCGTTATCGGCAAGGTACATCGCCTGAACCTCCCCGGCCGAGCGAAGGCGGGCGGCACGACAACCGCAGCGCGCACGCCGAAGCGCAGCGCAGCGGCACCTCGCGCTGCGACCTACGGATCGCGCGTTGCTACCCGCACGGTGGTTGCCCGCCAGCAGGGCGCAACCATGTTGAAGGAAGAGATCGAGATCGATTCCGTCAACGAAATCCAATATCGCCCGGCATCGAACGTCGTCGTTCCGATCTCCCGCCGCCTCGGCCTTACGGAACTGACGGAGCGCACCTGCAAGTGGCCGGTCGGCGATCCGCTGAAGGACGATTTCCATTTCTGCGGCAATGAGAGCCCAGATTCATCGCCTTACTGCACCTACCATCAGCGCCTGGCCTACCAGCCGGTGCATGAACGGCGTAGGCCGGCCCAGCCGCGTGGCTGAGAGGCTTGATGACTGAGATAAAGAAACGGGCCCTTGAGGCCCGTTTTCTGTTTCCGCCGCTATGTTGATGCCTGATCGGGTATCCCCGCTCAGGCCTCCATGGAATAGCCCGCGCCGCGAACGGTGCGAATGACATCCTGCATATTGGAGAAATTGAGCGCCTTGCGCAGGCGGCCGACATGGACGTCGACCGTGCGTTCGTCGACGTAGATATCGTGACCCCATACGCCGTCGAGCAGCTGCGAACGCGAGAAGACGCGGCCCGGCGAGGACATCAGGAACTCCAGCAGGCGGAATTCCGTCGGCCCCAGCCGCACTTCGCGGCTCTTGCGGTGGACGCGATGGGTTTCGCGATCCAGCTCGATATCGCCGCAGCGCAGCACCGTGGAGAGAACCTCCGGGCGGGCACGCCGCAGCATCGCCTTGACGCGAGCCATCAGCTCCGGCGTCGAGAACGGCTTGACGACATAATCGTCCGCGCCGGTCGAAAGCCCGCGCACGCGCTCGCTTTCCTCGCCGCGGGCCGTCAGCATGATGATCGGCAGGCGCTCCGTCTCCGGCCGCATACGCAGCCGGCGGCAGAGCTCGATGCCCGATACGCCGGGGAGCATCCAGTCGAGGATCAGGAGATCGGGGATGCGCTCCTGGAGACGCAGCTCGGCCTCATCGCCTCTGAGGATCGTGTCGACCTCGAAGCCTTCGGCCTCAAGATTGTAGCGCAGCAGAACGCTGAGCGCTTCCTCGTCTTCTACAACAGCAACTCTCGGAACCATGCGCCTATGGTCTCCTTTCTTCGCTTTCGGATTATTCGGTCACTGCGCCGACGGTATTGGCGGTATCGTCCTTCGGGCGCTCGCCTTCCGGCTGCGCGCCCGTCGCCATGTAATAGATCGTCTCGGCGATGTTGGTGGCATGGTCGCCGATGCGCTCAATGTTCTTGGCGCAGAAAAGAAGATGCGTGCAGGTGGTGATGTTGCGCGGATCTTCCATCATGTAGGTCAGCATCTCGCGAAAGAGCGAGGTGTACATGGCGTCGATTTCCTCGTCGCGTTCGCGGATCGACACGGCCTTGTCCGGCGAGCGGGTCGCGTAGACATCCAGAACTTCCTTGAGCTGGCTCAGCGCCAGTTCGGAGAGATGCTCGATGCCGCGGGCGAGACGGCGCGGGACACCGGTGCCCTGGACGGCGATGACGCGCTTTGCGGTATTCTTGCCGAGATCGCCGACGCGCTCCAGATCGGATGCGATGCGGATCGAGCCCATGATTTCACGCAGGTCCGCCGCCATCGGCTGACGGCGGGCGATGGTGACGATCGCCTTGTCGCCGACTTCGCGCTCGGCATGGTCGAGAACGACGTCGTCGGAGATGACCTTCTGGGCCAGGGCAGCGTCGCTGTTGACCAGCGCGCGTACGCTGTCGCTAACCATCTGCTCTGCCAGGCCGCCCATTTCAGCAATGCGGCGCGTCAGGAACTTCAGGTCTTCGTCATAGGCAGAGAGAATGTGAGTGGAGACCATTTTTCTATCCTCAAGGTGAACTGTGTGAAATGAGCCGCGCGCCTGATATCATCAACCAAAACGGCCCATGATGTAATCCTGCGTGCGGAAATCGTCGGGATTGGTGAACATCTTATCGGTGTCGTTCTCCTCGACCAGGTGGCCGAGATGGAACATTGCGGTACGCTGCGAGACGCGGGCTGCCTGCTGCATGGAATGCGTCACGATGACGATGGTGAAATTCTCCCGCAGTTCGTGGATGAGATCCTCGACCTTGGCGGTTGCGATCGGATCAAGCGCCGAGCATGGCTCGTCCATCAGGATGACCTCCGGGCTGACCGCGACGGCGCGGGCGATGCACAGACGCTGCTGCTGACCGCCCGATAGGCTCGTGCCGGCATCATGGAGCCGATCCTTGACCTCGCCCCAGAGACCGGCCTTCTGAAGACTGCTCTCGACGATATGCTCGAGATCGGCCTTTGAGCGATGCAGGCCATGGATGCGCGGGCCGTAGGCGACGTTCTCATAGATGGACTTCGGAAATGGGTTGGGCTTCTGGAAGACCATGCCGACGCGGGCGCGCAACTCCACCACGTCGATGCTGTCGTCGTAGACATCCTGATCGTCGAGCGTGATCTTGCCGGTGACCCGGCAGGTCTCGATCGTATCGTTCATGCGGTTGAGGCAGCGCAGGAAGGTGGACTTGCCGCAACCGGAAGGGCCGATCAAAGCCGTGACGGTATTGGCGCGGATCTTCAGATTGACGTCGAAGAGCGCCCGCTTGTCGCCGTAGAACACAGAAACGTCCTGGCCGATCATCTTGTAGGGGATCGTCATCATCTTCCTGGACAATGCTTTTTCGCTGGCGGCTTCCGTCATCATGTTCATTTCGTGCGCCCTCCCTTACCAGCGCCGCTCGAAGCGGCGGCGCAGCAGGATGGCGCCGATGTTCATCGCGACGAGGAAGAAGAGAAGCACGATGATGGCGCCGGACGTCCTTTCTACAAAGGCCCGCTCGGCTTCGCTCGCCCACATGTAGATCTGCACCGGCAGCGCCGTCGAAGGATCGAGCGGCGATGCCGGATAGTTGGCGACGAAGGCGACCATGCCGATTAGAAGCAGCGGCGCAGTCTCGCCAAGCGCGTGCGCAAGCCCCAGGATCGTGCCTGTCAGAATGCCGGGCATCGCAAGCGGCAACACGTGATGGAAGACCATCTGCATGCGCGATGCGCCAAGACCGAGCGCTGCGCTGCGGATCGACGGCGGCACGGCCCGCAACGCCGAGCGTGTGGCGATAATGATCATCGGCAGCGTCATCAGGCTCAGCACGAGACCGCCGACCAGCGAGGCCGAGCGCGGCAGTCCCATAATGTTGATGAAGACCGAGAGACCCAGCAAGCCATAGACGATCGAAGGGACGGCCGCGAGATTGTTGATGTTGACCTCGATCAGGTCCGTCAGCCGGTTCTTCGGTGCGAACTCCTCCAGATAGATCGAGGCGGCGACGCCGACCGGCAAGGCAAGCACGAGAACGGTCAGCATCAGGTAGAACGAGCCGATCAGAGCGACGCCGAGCCCGGCGGCTTCGGGCCGGCTCGAGTTGCCCGACAGGAAGAGACCGCTGTTGAAGGCCTTGTAAAGCGCACCGCTTTCGCTGAGTTGCTTCATCCAGGCGACCTGGCGGTCGGATATCTTGCGATCCCTCTCATCGACCGTCAGATCGATCTGGCCCTTGTTGGCTGAATCAATATTGGAGCTGGCAAGGAAAGTGACGTTCTCAGTCGTCCCTATCATCGAGGGATTGGCGACGACCTTGTCGCGCAATGCGATCCTGGCACTGTCCGACACCATGGCCGTCGCCTCGCGAACGAGCGCGCGATTGGCGGGATCGATGCTCAAGGCTTTCACCAGCGCGTCCCGCACCAGTACCGGGTAGTTGGCTGATATCAGCACTTTCGGATCGCTGGCGCGCCTGGCTGCGGGGTCGATCACCTTCTCGGTGAATTCGATCGGTAAGGTGATCGAGGTCTGAACGAAGGCAGTATAGCCTGTGCGGACGACGGTCGAGACCAGGATGATGAGGAAGACGAGACCGAAAATGACAGCCGTGATCCCATAGGCGCGAAAGCGGCGCTCGGCGGCATAGCGTTTTTTGATACCGATATCACGGCGCACCGACGCACCCGGCGTCAGGCCACGCGGCATGTTGAGCTGAGAGGAGGATACGACGTCGCTCATTCGTATTGCTCCCTATATCGACGGACGATGTAGAGCGCATAGACGTTGAGGCACAGCGTCAGGAAGAACAGCGTGATCCCGAGTGCAAAGGCGACGAGCGTCTGCGGCGAGGTGAACTCCAGATCGCCGGTCAGCTGGTTGACGATCTTCACGGTGACAGTCGTCATCGGTTCGAAGGGATCGAGCTGCATGCGCGCGGCAACGCCGGCTGCCAGCACCACGATCATGGTTTCACCGATCGCCCGCGACGCGGTCATCAGCAGTGCGCCGACGATGCCCGGAAGGGCGGCGGGCAGCAGACACGCTTGACCGTTTCCGACCGCGTGGCGCCGAGGCCAAGCGAACCATCGCGCAGCGACCGCGGCACGGCCATGATGATATCGTCCGACAGCGAGGAAACGTAAGGGATGAGCATGACGCCCATGACGAAGCCGGCCGTCAAAACGCTCTGTGCCTCGATAAAGCCTTTATAGTCGCCCGTCATCAAGCCATCGATCTCGGCTGAGATATCGCGCAGGAAGGGGCCGACGGTGACAAGGGCGAAGAAGCCGTAGACGATCGTCGGGATGCCGGCTAAGACCTCCAGCATGGGCTTGGCGACCGAGCGGACGCGGGCCGAGGCATATTCGGCCATGTAGATCGCCGCGAACAGGCCGATGGGCACAGCAAAGAGCATGGCGACGAGCCCGATATAGATCGTGCCCGCCAACAGCGGGATCAGGCCGAAGGTGCCTGAAGTCTGCGTGCCGGCGCCGGCGAAGCGCGGGTCCCAGACCGTGCCGAAGAAGAACTCGCTGGCTGGCACCATGCTGAAGAAACGCGCCGCTTCCGAAAGCATTGAAACGACGATGCCAACCGTCGTCAGCACCGCGATGGAGGAAGCGACGATCAGGGCTCCGAGAATGACCTGTTCCACACGATTGCGGGCGCGAAAACGTGGGGCGATGGCACGAAGGCCGTGGGCTGCGCAAAGCAGCGATAGGGCGATTGCCGCTGCCGACATGACCACGCGGCTCGCTTCGCGCATGCCATTATATTTGTTGGCAGCGTCGATCATGTAGCCCGTGGGGCGAACGGCGAGCGGAACGCCCTTCTGCGCCAGCAGCAACTGAAGATCAGCCTTGCCGCCATCGACATCGGCGAGCTCCTGGCTCTCGAGCATGCGCATCCCGCGGGCGATGCTGCGCACCATGCCGTAGCTGAGATTGAGCTCCGCCTGCGGCAAAGACCTTACTTCCTCGGGAAAGGATTTCGTCACTACGCGATCGATCACAACGGGGCTGACGATCAGCCAGACGCAGACGAGCGCGAGAGCGGGAAGCACAGCCCATATAGCGGCATAGGCGCCGTGATAGCCGAGCCGGGAATGCATGGACGAGGACCTGCCGCCCGATAGCGCAGCCGCCCTCACCCGCCCCAGCACGAAAGCGGAGGCGCCGAAGACCGACAAGCAGAGCAGCAGCAGCGATACACTCATTCCCATTCCCCGGCGAACCCCGGCACAGCGGAAAGCCGCACCGGCGCTCGACCCTTCAGCATTCACATAATCTTCCCGACCGCGACATCCTTACGGATCTGGTCGCGCTCAGCATCCGGCGCCGGCACGAGGCCATATTCCGCCAGCGGGCCGTCCGGTCCGATCATCTGATCGCTCGTGAAGAAATCGACATATTCCTTGAGCCCCGGGATGACACCCAGATGGGCCTTCTTGACGTAGAAAAACAGCGGCCGCGATACCGGATAGGTGCCATCGGCAATCGTCTGACCCGAGGGCACGATGCCGCTGACGGTGGCAACCTTCAGCTTGTCGGCGTTGTTCTGGAAGAAATACAAGCCGAACACACCGATGCCGTGCTTGTTGGCATTGATGCGGGCCAGCGTCTCGGGATAGTCGCCGTCTATATCAACAGCGGCGCCGTCCTTGCGCACGGCAACACATTTTTTTGCCTGCTGAGCAGCATCGGAGACTGCGGCCTTGATGACATCGGCTGCGCCAGAAGCCTTGCAGCCGGCGGCAAGCACCTTCTCTTCTTCGAAGACTTCGCGCGTGCCGTGCTTCTCACCCGGAATATACGTAGCGATTTCAAAATCCGGCAGCGATGGATTGATCTCAGACCACTTCTTGTAGGGGTTGGCGACGAGCCTGCCATCGACGACCACTTCGGCGGCAATCGCCTTATAGAGATCGACGGGTTCAAACCTGATGTCTGGATTGCTCTTGTCGAAGGCAAAGACGATGCCGTCATAGCCGATCTTGATCTGCTGGATATCGGTGACGCCGGCGGCCTTGCAGGCTTGGACTTCGCTGTCCTTGATCGGGCGCGACGAATTGGCGATGTCGATGGAATCCGTTCCGACACCCTTGCAGAATTCCTTCAGACCGGCACCGGAGCCGCCGGACTCGACTACAGGAGTCTTGAAATCGGTAAAGGTCTCGCCGAAGGTTTCGGCAACGATCTTGGCATATGGAAATACGGTCGATGAGCCGGCGATCTGAATTTGATCGCGGGCGGTTGCAGTGCCGACAAGGGCAACCGATGCAACCAGCGCAAGAACGGACATTTTCAAAGCATTCACAACCAATCCCCCTGATGAGCTTTGAAGAGCGCCGAGGTGGAGGCCACATCCACTTTTTCAGCAGTCCATTCTTACTGGCGAAAACACCGCCCTTTTATGTCAGGCGAGTGAAACAATTATGACAGATTATGTGGCTGATATTATTTGGATAAATCGCCATCCGAATGAGGACGTGAGGAACCTCTCAGAAGCGGACCGTAAAATCGGTTCCTTTTCCGACTTCCGACTTTACGATCAGCCTGGCACGGTGGCGGGTCAGGATATGCTTGACGATGGCAAGCCCGAGACCGGTCCCCTTCTTGGACCGGCTGTCCTCAACGTTAACGCGATAGAAGCGCTCGGTCAGGCGCGGCACATGTTCTGCGGGTATGCCCGGCCCCTTGTCCGAGACGACCACTTCGACGGCCTGGCCGGCACCGCTGAGTAGCGAAACTTCCACCGACTTGCCTTCCTGGCCGTATTTGCAGGCGTTCTCGATCAGGTTCTCGAAGACCTGCACCAGCTCGTCTCGATCCCCCAATACCTCCACCTTGCCCACCGGCAAATGCAGATTGATGCTCACGTCGAGATCCCCCGCAAGCGGCAGCAGAGAGTCACGCACATGACCGAGCAAGGGGACGAGATCCACCTTCTGATCCGGCGCGATATGCGACTTCAACTCCAGACGCGACAGCGACAGGAGATCGTCCACCAGCCTGCTCATGCGGGTCGTCTGATCGAACATGATGCCGAGGAAACGCTGCTGCGCCTTCGGATCGGCTTTGGCAGGCCCCTGGATCGTCTCGATGAAGCCGCGCAGCGATGCCAAAGGCGTGCGCAATTCATGGCTGGCATTGGCGACAAAGTCCGAACGCATGCGATCGATGTGGCGCAACTCCGATATGTCGCGGAACGAGAGCAGAAAGAGCGCATCTTCCTGCCTGTCGATCTCAGGCAGATCGATCGGCGCGATACGCACGACATAGACCCGCTCCGAAGGCAGGCGCTCGGAATGCTCGATCTGGTTCGGCGCATTGGTGGCGATGGTCTCGCGTACCATATCGAGCAGACCCGGCGAGCGCAGCTTGGAGGAAATATGCGCGCCGATCGGAAAGGCACCGAAGGCTTTTTCGACGGCCATGTTCTGCACCAGCACCGACGCCTCGCGATCGATGATCAGCACCGGCATATCGAGCGCCGCAAGTCCCGCAAAAGCGGTGCGCAACAGGGTTTGCGCATCGGCAGGCGCAGGTTCGGCTTGCGACGGCACCTCCACCCGCTCGACCAGCGGCGGACGAATGAGCGTGACGATCATGACGATCACCCAGATCCAGAATACGGCGCCGGTGCTGATGCCTTCGACGAGGGCGAGCACGGCAATTAGCGTCGCCAGAACCAGGATGGCACTCTCCTGCCGCAGCCGCACCGCCAACTTCCTGACAAATGACCATTCGTCTTCCAACTGCGCCGTCCTTCGCCTGCCATCATGGAACGCTGGATTCCGCGTCTTATCTGCGATTCATGACAGAAGTATTCGGCTCTATCCACAGAAGCCAGTAACTGGCAAAAATAAATGTAGCCGGCAAAAGAGGGCGGCGGCAAAAGGCTTGAAACTATTGAATAAATGCCCCAGTTTTCTGGCCAAGCTTTTTGCCGCCGCTGGCGGCAGGGTTAACGCCATGTAAACAGCCGAGGAGCCGACATATGGGGGAGAAGACAGAAAGCCGGGCGGTGGAGCTGGATATCCACGGCATCAAGCGCATCTTCGATGTTGATGACCCCGTGCTTCCGAGCTGGATCGACGACGAGGCGCTGACCTCGGGCGGTTATCCCTACAAGAAGAAGCTGAAGGAAGAAGAATATCTCGATGAGCTGAAAACGCTGCAGATCGAGCTCATCAAGGTGCAGTTCTGGCTGCAGGCGACCGGCAAGCGGGTGATGGCGCTCTTCGAAGGCCGCGATGCCGCGGGCAAGGGAGGCTCGATCGCTGCGACCTCGGCCCATATGAACCCTCGTCTGGCGCGCGTGGTGGCGCTGACCAAGCCGACCGACCGCGAAAGCGGCCAATGGTATTTCCAGCGCTATGTCGCCCAGTTTCCGACGGCGGGCGAATTCGTGCTCTTCGACCGCTCCTGGTATAACCGCGCCGGGGTGGAGCCAGTCATGGGCTTCTGCACGCCGAAGCAATACGAGCAGTTCCTGAAGCAGGCGCCGCAGATGGAGAAACTCATCGTTCAGGACGGCATCCATTTCTTCAAATTCTACCTCGATATCGGCCGGGAGATGCAGCTGAAGCGTTTCCACGACCGGCGCCACGATCCACGCGCCGTCTGGAAGCTTTCCTCGATGGATATCGCCGCCCTGCCGAAATGGAAGGATTACAGCGAAAAGCGCGACCGCATGCTGAAGGACACGCATACGGACCACGCACCCTGGACCGTCCTCCGCGCCAACGACAAGCGGCGCGCGCGCCTGAACCTTATCCGTCACATTCTGCTGACGCTCGATTATGACGGCAAGGACAAGGAAGCCATCGGCAAGGTGGACGAAAAGATCCTCGGGATGGGATCGGATATCCTCGCCTGACGAGTTGCCCGGGCCTAAAGCACTTCCAGGAAAAATGCGCAGCGGTTTTCCGTCAGGAATGCGTTGGGAAATAAGAGCATAGAGCGTTTTCGCGATTCAAAGAAAAGTGGAAACGCTCTATTGCCCGGGCAGGACGCGGATGGCGTAGATATTGACGCCGCGGGCCTTGCCATCGACATCGCTGTTGATGATCAGGCGCCCTGAACTGGTCGGCGCTATGGCACGATCGAACTTGACCTGGAACAGCGAATCCGTCTTTTGCCGGCTGACGGTGAAACGATGCCGGCCGCAACGGCCGAGAGAACCGAAATCGCACTCCACCGTGATCTGCGTCGGTGCATCCGAGGTGGACTGCAATGTCAGAGCGACCGTCGAGGCCTTGCCGGCCATCTGCTGCAGTACATTGACGGGCACCTCGATCGAGCCGCTGCCGTCCGGGCCGCTGCTGAGCGAGGTCAGCCTTACGGCCGGCCCTTCATTCTCCGATACGTTTTCGGCCTTCGATTGCGGGCTGGTGGCAACCTTCGGCGCGTCGGTGGGCTTCAATACCTCCAGCCATTCCGCGGAGAAGCTGTTCTGTGGATCGATGGTGGCAAGACCCGGATTGACCGGACCGCTATTGTCGTCCTGATCCGATGTGTCGTCATCGTTGCTGTTACCGCTGAAATCCTGCGAATCGACATGCGCCGGCGGATTAGGCACGCTCGTGTCCCGCTGGGCGGCGGACATGAGCACACCCGAGGTCTTGATCCACCAGGCACCGACGCCGAGGAAGGCAAGCAGAATGCAGAAGACGAGCAGGCGCGAGAAGAACTTGCGCGGCTTACGGCGCACGGCCGCGCGCTCCGGCTTGAAGTTCATCGACCGCGCCGGCCGCGCATCGGCCGTCGGACGCACATCGCTGTCCGCACCGAGATGATCGGCGGGTCCGGCGCGCATATCGCCGAAATCACCTTCACGTCCCGCCCGCTCGGCCGACATCGGCTCCACCGGAACGGCGGGGCTTGCCGACATCGGCGGATCGCGTGTCTCTCCCCGCACGCTCATGACGGGCTCGTGCGGCCGTGCGGCAGCCTGGCTTGCTTCAGGCCTGGGCGCGGATGGAGAAACATGCGGAGCGTCCAGCTCCGGTGAAACCGGTATCGCCTGCGCGGGGCGGGCGCGCTCCTCGACCTCGATCTCGCGGATCGTCGCCTCAAGACGCTGGCGCTGGGCGGCTACGACATTGACGTCGGTAATGTCCTGCTTGCGAAGACCGGCTTCCAGCGCCTGCCGTGCCGACTGATAGATGCGAGCCCGGATTTCCGGATTGGCGCGATCAGACCGATCCAACGCGCTTCTGATGGCCGTTTCTAATCCGCTCACATCCGATCCTTTACGCTCACTCGCACCATACTTGCATAGCCCGCTGGCAAGGCAGCCATATTTTCATCAATCGTTAACCGGATTCGGTAACGCCCCGTTCTGCAATACGCAAGCCTCTGCCTTGGGTTAAGGGCACTCGGGCGGGGATAAATGGCAAAGACGACACAAATGGGGTGCCGGTAGGCAGCAGCAGGCGAAGGTATCGGACAGGGACGGTCAGGCACTATTGCCTATTGCCTATTGCCTATTGCCTATTGCCTATTGCCTATTGTCTCCTGCTCTTGCCTGCCTCCTCCACCATCTTCCCCTCTCGGCAGACATCTGCTATCCATTTTGACGTTTTCGTAAACGTCAAAATGGATGATGTTCATGACCCTCCCCTCGATCCTGACCGAGCACCTGCGCCTGCCGGTCGTGGCTTCGCCTCTCTTCATCATCTCTCATCCCGCCTTGACGCTGGCGCAATGCAAGGCCGGTGTCGTCGGCTCGTTTCCGGCGCTGAACGCGCGCCCGGAAAGCCAGCTCGACGAATGGCTTGCGATGATCACCGAGGATCTTGCCGCTTATAATGCCGCAAATCCGGATCGTCCGGCAGCTCCATTTGCAGTCAATCAGATCGTCCATACGTCAAACAAACGCCTGGAACACGATCTGATGCTCTGTGTGAAATACAAGGTGCCGATCGTCATTTCCTCGCTCGGCGCCGTGCCCGAGGTGAATGCGGCTGTGCATTCCTATGGCGGCATCGTGCTGCACGACATCATCAACAATCGGCATGCCAATTCGGCGATCCGCAAGGGTGCGGACGGGCTGATTGCCGTCGCTGCCGGGGCCGGCGGCCATGCCGGCCAGCTTTCGCCCTTTGCGCTCGTGCAGGAAATCCGCGAATGGTTCGATGGGCCGTTGCTGCTGGCCGGTGCCATCGCCACCGGCGGCGCGATCCTCGCGGCGCAAGCTGCCGGCGCTGATCTTGCTTATATCGGCTCGCCCTTCATCGCCACGGAGGAGGCCCGCGCGGCCGACGCCTACAAGCAGGCGATCGTCGAGGGCACCGCTGCCGATATTGTCTATTCCAATTATTTCACCGGTGTGCACGGCAACTATCTGAAACCCTCCATCCGCGCCGCGGGCCTCGATCCGGACAAGCTGCCCGAGGCCGATCCTTCCAAAATGGATTTCGAAGCCGCCACGACCGGCGTAAAGGCTTGGAAGGATATCTGGGGTTCGGGCCAAGGCATCGGCGCCGTCAAATCCATCCAGCCCGTATCCGCTCTCATCGATCGGCTGGAGAGAGAATACCGACAGGCACGCGCCCGGCTGACGCTTTGACCGGCACTGAAAAGCGGGGCTATTTTCACAAGTCCCCTCGCTTTTTTGCCAAATGGTAATTTGAGCGCTTGAAATCTGACCGCATAGACTGTATCAGCGCCATGCAAATCACGGGGCCGAACCGAATGCTCTGTAGAATGCCGCTTTAGCTCAGTCGGTAGAGCACATCATTCGTAATGATGGGGTCACGTGTTCGAGTCACGTAAGCGGCACCATCCATTTTTCCTGTTTGCCAGTGATATTGAACCGCATATTCGAACGCGGATCGAGATCGTTCGCGGCACGAGGCTGCCGCTTGCTTGGAATGAGCACGGAACTTTGTGTCCAAGCCCGACTTTTCCCGCCTAGGGCCAGAGATTGATTGCGGAACGCCTAAAAGGGCGCCGGCGGATTAACAAAGTTAAATGCATCTCCAATGTCAGAAGGTCCAAAACGGCTGCGCCAAGGCGGAGTCTTCGACCATGAACATCGTGCCACACTTCCCTCCGATCCGCATCTTTCGCTGCGGATCTGGTGAAACGAAATCCGTCGGTACGGTGGAGGAAGTATGGAAGACGCTTCTCGATGACTGGCCGTCGGAGGAAGGTGACTGCTTTCTGTCGGCATTGCTCATCTGCATCGACGTCCAACGCGGCAGGCGAGCGCCCGAAGAAGCGCGCGTTGCCTTTATTGCCGCAGCGGCCGAAGCAGGAATTCCCTTATTGTCGTGACGGCGCGCCTCCGGGAACATTCCAGCCAACGATACGTTGATCGTGGAAGGAGAAATCTCATGGCCCAATGGTGGAGCAAGCCCGCAATCGTCGAGACCCGCAAGACAGGCGACCGGCTGGTGATATCGAATGCGGAGCGCGCCATGGAATACATGGCAAAGGAGTGGCCGACGCTTGAGGACGGACAAGCCTACAGGGCCGCCAGGAAAGCGTTATTGGACGCACATGAGGGTAAGCTTGACGCCGAGAAAGCCAGAGAGGCTTTCATCGCGGCTTTGCAGGAAGGCGACATATTCATCTTCGACGACTGAGCTTGTCGATTCCATGATCCGCGGGCCTTTAAAACCCACGGGAGCAACTGCTAAGCCGACGATGTCGGCCGATGCGGTCATTTCTCATCCGGCAACGAACGACGCGGCGACCTGTATCTGCGCTGGTATCAGCGATGACATGCCTGCGTTTGGCGGCGGATACCTTGGATTGGGCTAGAGGGCGGATCGCGCGGACGACCTACGAGACGGATGCGCTCGTTCGAAACGCTCCGTCGACAGATGTAACGGACCGGCCGCTGACGACGAAACGCCTTTCGCGCGCGATCCGTTGAATGCACGCGATTAGCACAACCAAACATTCAGCTTTTGGTGGTTCCGTGCGCCTTGGGATCATATTCTGGGGGTGCATCATGAAAATTGCTGTTGGCGTGGCGACATGCGGTCGCAAGGCGATCCTCGCCTCAATGATCGACAGGCTCGCGACACAGGCGCGCAAGCCGGATCACCTCTTCCTGTGTCCGACCAAGGATGACGATATCGACATGGCGCGC
>JGI24740J21852_10000263_pt1 | contig 22167 bp, 25 predicted proteins | sample KBSCornC6_FD_21852 | JGI IMG/M metagenome (IMG submission 21852) | reverse complement strand
CTCGCCGTCGCCAATCCCAAGGCCTATCTGGCGATCGCTGCCGTCTTCGCCACTGTCAGCCTGTTTCAGGATCGGCGGCTGCTCGACGCCACCGTCAAGATCGCGCTGCTCACGGCCATGATCGTGGCCATTCACATGGTCTGGCTGCTTGTGGGTGCTTCGCTATCCCGTTTCCTCCGAGATCCGAAGATCTCGCGGATCGTCAACATCTCGCTCGCAATCCTGCTGGTCGTTGCGACCATCGTTGCTGTCTTGGAGTAAAGGGTCAGTTCCAGTCGCCGATTGCGGCCTGGATTACCGCCATGGCGGCAACGGCGGCCGTATCTGCACGCAGGATGCGCGGCCCGAGCGGAATGGCGGTGACGAAATCGAGGCTGCGCAGGAGGGCACGCTCCTCTTCCGAAAAGCCGCCTTCGGGGCCGACCAGCAGCGCCAGATGTTTCTCCTTCACTTTGGTCAGCAGCGGCAGCGGATTTTGTCCGGTATCGCCTTCGTCGCAATAGATAATGCGGCGCTCGCGCGGCCAGCTTGCCAATAGATCGGCAAGCTTAACCGGCTCGGCGACGTCGGGAATGCCAAGAATGCCGCATTGCTCGGCAGCCTCGATGACGTTGGCCTTGACCTTGTCGAGATTGGTGATCTTCCCTTGCACATGCTGTGTCATGACCGGCTGCAGCAGGCTGGCACCCATCTCCACGGCCTTCTGAACGAGGTAGTCGAGGCGCCCAACCTTCAGCGGCGCGAAGAGATAATGCAGATCGGACGGGGCCGGCTGCGGGCGTGTCTCCTCGATCGGCGTCAGCAGGATGCGCTTGCGGGTGGGGAAGGAGACACTAACTTTCCACTCTCCGTCGCGGCCGTTGAAGATCAGGAGTTCGGCGCCATCCTCCATGCGCAGCACATTGGCGAGATAGTTGAACTGATCATGATCCGTCTCGATGGCAGTACCTGCCTTGATGTCGGACGTCACATACAGCCGCTGCATGCGGAAATTGGCGCGCATGGATAATTCCCGGAATTGCTTAGAACAATGAGATAGAGCGGTTCGAAGGCCGGTGGGAACCGAACCGCTCTAAATGAAGAGCGCGACCATAACCCAATAAACGACGGCGGCAAGCAGGGCTGCGACCGGCACGGTGATTGCCCAGGCGGCGATGATGGTCATGAAATGCGAGCGGCGCACGAGCCGGCGGCGATGAATCTCATCGGGATTGCGCTCATCGGTGGCTTCCGGCTCGCTCCAGGGTATGCCCGCCGCCTCGGCCTTTTTGCGCATATAGTCAAATCGCCGCTTGGAACGGACGGTTGACCACTCGCGAAAGAAGCCGACGCCAAAGACTGCGCCAACGGTAATGTGGGTCGAACTCACCGGGAAACCGAACCAGGCGGCCACGATGACGGTGAGGGCCGCGGACACGGCGACGCAGTAGGCCCGCATCGGATTGAGTTTGGTGATCTGCTCGCCGAGAAGACGAATAAGCCGCGGGCCGTAAAGCAGAACGCCGACGGAGATGCCGCAGCCGCCGATCATGACCACCCAGAAGGGAGCCTTCTGCGTCGTCGTTTCAGCGAAGACGTTCAGCGAGCCGCCAAGTCCGATATCGCGGACGATCGCGGCCAGTGGCCCGATCGCGTTGGCGACGTCGTTGGCGCCATGCGCGAAGGACATCAGCGCTGCCGAACAGATCAGCGGCAGGCGGAAAAGCTTGCGCAGCGAGCTGTTCTTGTTTTCCAGCCCGACCGATTGCGCCTTTACCAGCGGTCGCGCCCCGAGCCCGACAATGATGCCGACCGCGAGGCCGATCGTCAGATTGAGGATACTGGGTATCGCGCCTTTGGGTTCGAGCTGGACCACGAGATAGCCTGAGAAGGCACCGGCCATCAGCCCAATCAGGATGGGAATCCAGTATCTGGCGGCGGCGATCTTGTCGTCGCGATAGATGATGCAGGTCTCGATGAAATAGAGGATGCCGGCGGCGATGGCACCGCCGAGAAAGGGCGTTACAACCCAGCCTGCGGAAATGGCCGCCAGCGTGTTCCAGTTCACGAGCTCGGGGCCGACAGCGGCTGAACCTGCGCCGACAACGGCGCCGACGATCGTATGCGTGGTCGAAACGGGCGCTTTCAGCCAGGTGGCGAAATTGATCCATAGGGCTGCGGCGAGAAGTGCCGCCATCATCAGCCAGGCAAGCTTGCCGACACTGATGATGCGGTTGGTGTCGACGATATGGGTCGAGATTGTGTTGATGACCGGGCCGCCGGCGATCGTCGCGCCGAGAATCTCGAAAATCGCCGCCATGACGAGCGCCTGCGCCATGGTAATCGCCCGCGCACCGACGGCGGCGCCGACATTGTTTGCGACGTCCTTCGCGCCGATGTTCATGGCCATGTAGCCGGCAAGCGCCACCGCGGCAAAGATCAGTGTGGCCCCCGGTTGGTCGAGCACGTAGATACCGGCAAAGACCATGGCGAGGCCGAGAAAGATCAGGCCGATGCCCGGCGCCACCAGGCGCCTCGTGACGTGATGGGTCGCGTCCTCGACATAGGTGAATTTGTCGAGGTCCTTGTCGAGCGTCCTTTTTGCAGGCGTGGCCGGTCGGTCGGGCATTCAATTCCCTGGATCAAAACTCTCGTATTGCGCTGACCGATGAGGCACGCAATATCTGCCAGGCACACTGGCACAGTTTTTTGTGACGAATGTGGCTTATTTCGCCTGGATCGCAGCGGAAGCTGCCGTCATCCGCTCGGCGAAGGCAAGAATGAGATCGTGCAGCTCCGGTTCGCGAACACGTTCGGCGGCTTCCTCGAAGGAGACCCACTCCATGGAGCGCTCGCCCTTTTCCTTGAAGTTCTTGACGAGTTCGCTGACTTCGAGGGCATAGACCTGCACCCGGCACGGCACCTGAATGCCGTCCTTCAGCAGCTTGTCATAGCCGAACGAGCCGAGCGGCTCGATTTCCACCACACCGCGCACACCTGCCTCTTCATAGGCCTCACGGGCGGCGACCTCGTGGGAGAGCTTGCCCGGCATCGGCCATCCCTTGGGAATGACCCAGCGCCCGGTGTCGCGGCTGGTCAGCAACAGCATCTCAAATGGACCCGTCTTCTTCTTCACCCGATAGCAGAGCGCAGCATATTGCTGTCGCGGCGGACGCCGAAACATGAGTTGCACATCATTTGCTATACGGCTGAGAAAGGCCAATTGTCGGTTCACCTTTAGGAGTTGGAGTGACGGCTTGATTCTATATTATCACTTTGGGGAAAAATTTTGCGTTCCACAGAGCGCTATATGGTATTTCCCCACATATTTATTGAGTGCTACGTAGATAAAAATACAAAGATTTGCCTTCTGATATTCGCCAACGCTTATGCTGAAAGCGACATTCCACAGCGTTTCCGTGCCGCAGATGGCGCAATTGCTTGGATGTGGCTGCTATCGTTTTGGAAAGAGAGAAAAAATTTATTATGTCCGGACGCATCCCGCCTCGACGCTTGCCGCCTTTGAACGCGCTGCGTGCCTTCGATGCGGTGGCGCGCTGCGGCAGCATTCTGAAGGCGGCTGATGAGCTTGGCGTCGTGCGCGGGGCTATCAGGCAGCAGCTGGCCCTGCTGGAGGCGCATTTTGGCGTACCCCTGTTCGACCGGGAGAATGGCCGGCTGGTGCTGACAGCGAAGGGCCGGGCATTCGCCGATTCCGTTGGCGTCGCCTTTGGCATCCTGACGCGGGCCTCCGCCGAACTTTCCGTTGGCCAACGGCGGTCGATCCGGCTCGGCGTTCCCTCGGCCTTTGCCGTCTGGTGGCTGATGCCGCGTCTCGCGGCGCTTCAGGCGGCACTTCAGGATATCGATATCGACATCGTGCCGATGGCTACGGTCGAGCCGCTTGCCAAGCGCGCCGACCTAGAAGCGGTCATCATGGGCGGCGAATACCGGCCGATGCGCGATATCACGGCCATTCGTTTCATGGAGGATGAGTTCGGTCCCGTCACAACGCCAGATATCGCCGATCGCCTCGGGCTTGCCAGTGGGGTTTCGGCACTTGCCGGAGCCGTCGGCCTTGCCAGCCGTTCCGCCCCGAGCCTGTGGGAGGATTGGTTTGCCGAAAGCGGTCGCGCGCCCATCCCCTTTGCCGTCGATCGCGAATTCGAGGATCTGCTGCTTGCGATCGGCGCCGCCCGCTCGGGCCTCGGGGTCGCCATCGCCCCACGCACCGCCATTGGCGAGGATATCGATCGCGGTACTCTGGTCGCCCCCTTCGGCTTCATCCGTAGGCCGGCGGGCTACAGCCTCAGCATTCGCAGCGGCGACGTGAAGGACCCGGCACTGGCGCGATTGGCGGATTGGCTAAGCGAGACAGGGGCCGAACCGGCTTAGCAAAACATCAAAACGAAGCGCATCGACATGGCAGATTTTCTGCCATACAGCGCATTGCAATGTCCATCGACACATCCTTTGCGATCATGCCAGATCGCGGCATCGAACCAACCGGCAGGAGCGCATCATGGATCAGTCTTCTTCTCTTTCGCGTATCGACTGGGTGGCGCACAGCTGTCGTCTGCTGGCGGCCACAGCAGCGGAGTTTCGTAACACAAAACCCTTTGCCGGCCTCACCATCGGCACCGGCATTCACCTCGAGCCGAAGACGGTTGCGCTGCTGATGACGCTGCGTGCCGGCGGCGCCGATCTCGTCTGCACCGGCAATCTCAACAGCACCCAGCCGGAAACGGTGGACTATCTGCGCGCTCAGGGCATCAAGGTCTTTGCGACGCAGACCCGCGACGCAGAGGAGCATGGTGCAAGCCTCGATGCGATCCTGGCGGAAAAGCCTGACCTGCTGCTCGACAATGGCGGCGATCTCTTCGCCCGCGCGGCGGACAGGCCCCATGCCAACCTGCTTGGCGGCACCGAGGAAACCACATCCGGCCGCACCCGCCTGATGTCGATGCGCGATAAGCTCAACATGCCGATCCTCGTCATCAACGATAGCCCGATCAAACAGTTCGCCGAAAACCGGCATGCCGTCGGGCAAAGTCTGTTCGAGAGCTATCTGCGCTTCACCAACCGTTCCACCAACGGTAAACGTGTGACCGTCTTCGGCTACGGCGCTTGTGGCAAGGGCACGGCGGCGTGCTTCCGCAACGCATTCGCCGCCGTTAGCGTCGTCGATATCGATCCGGTGACCACACTCGAAGCTCATCTCGATGGCTTCACAACGCCGCCGCGTGAATTAGCGATCCGCTCTGCCGATGTGCTGGTCACCGTGACGGGCTATCCGGACATTATCACGGTTGCCGATCTGCCCTCGATCAAGGACGGTGCGATCCTGATGAATGGCGGCCACTTTCCGCATGAGATCGATGTCGAAGGCTTCCGCAGCAGTCCCGACGTTGTCGGCGTCGATCGTTATGAAGCTGAGCAGATCGAGACTGTTCGCATGCGAGACGGCCGAGCCTTCCACATTCTCGGCGGCGGCCACATGGCCAATCTGGCCGGTCCGCGTCCGCTGGGGAATACCGTCGAATCCATGGATCTCGGCTTCGCCCTGCAGGCGCGATGCCTGGAGCGGGTCGCCAAGGGCGGCCTCGGCAAGGAGGCCTGCGTCATCCCCGTTCCCGCCGAGATCGACGCCTTGGTTGCGTCGGCCTATCTCGACCTGGCGCGATAGGCATCAGGCTTCGGACAGCACCTGCGGCAGCAATCTGTCGTAGAGTGCCGCCATCTCGTCGCTGAAGCAGCAGAAGATGATCTCATCGAAAGCGCCATCCTTGCTCTCGGCAAGGGTGGTGCGGATCGCAATCCCAGCCGCCGGCTCGGCGGGAAAGCGATAAACGCCGGTGGAGATGGCCGGGAAGGCAATGGTTTTGAGCGCACGTTCCCGGGCAAGGCTAAGGCTGTTGCGATAACAGCCGGCAAGCAGCTCTTCCTCGTTATGATCGCCACCGTTCCAGACAGGGCCGACGGTGTGGATCACATGCCGTGCCGGCAGGCGGTATCCCATGGTGATCTTCGCTTGCCCGGTTCTGCAGCCGTTCAGGCTCCGGCATTCGGCAAGGAGATCCGATCCGGCAGCACGATGGATCGCGCCATCGACGCCCCCGCCGCCCAGCAGGGTGCTGTTGGCTGCATTGACGACGGCATCGACCGGAAGCTTGGTGATATCGCCAAGAACGACGGTGAAGCGCACCTTCGAATTCGGCGCGACATCGGAACGAATGATCTCAGGCGCGGCCATGACGGTCTCCTCGATCCTCAAAAGGGTTCTCATCGCTCCCAATAGGGAACAGGCCCGTAAAGTTCCGCCAGAAAATCGATGAAGACGCGCACTTTTGCCGGCAGGAATTGTCGGCTGGGGTAAACGGCCGAAAGCGTGACGTTGTGCGAGCCCTCATAGGCCGGGAGCACCTGGACGAGGCGGCCGTCGCGCAGTTCCGGCCCGATATCCCAGGTCGAGCGCAGCGCAATGCCGAGGCCGGCAATGACGGCTTCGCGTACGACCTCGCTGGAATTGGTGATGAGCCTGCCCTCTGGCCGAAAGATCAGGCTGCCTTTCGGCCCCTCCAACCGCCACGGATCGAGATTGTGCGCCGGTAGGCAGGTATGCCGGCGCAGATCGTCGATATCCTCGGGCATGCCATGGGCATCGATGTAGGCAGGGGAGGCGCAGAGCACGCGGCGCACCGGCGCCAGCCTGCGCGCGACAAGGCTGGAATCCGTCAGCTCGGCAATGCGGATGGCAAGATCGAAACCGCCGCCGACGATATCGACGAATTCGTCGCTGAGAACGAGGTTGAGCGCCAGTTCGGGATGGGCCTGCATGAAGGATTTCAGATGCGGCGCGATGTGGAGACGGCCGAAGGACGTCGGGGCGGAGATTTTCAGCGTGCCGTGCATCTGGGAGGAGCGCCCGGCAATGTAGGCTTCCGCCTCTTCCAGCCCGGCGAGGATGGCGAGCACGCGGTCGTAGAAGCCCTGGCCCGCTTCCGTCAGCGAAATCTGCCGTGTGGTGCGCTGCAGGAGCCGGGTGCCGAGCCTGTCTTCAAGGCGCTTGATGCGCTTGGAAATGACGGCCGGCGAAAAACCGAGAGCACGACCCGTCAACGACATGCTACCGGTCGCCACGACGCTGGCGAAGATTTCGAGATCTCCCAAATTGGTCATGCAGAATTATTTCCTGTTTTGGAATAAGTGCTTATCATTTGCTCCAAACTTGGGAAAGCGCTAAGCCTATAATGCACCTAGAGCTGGATGATTTTAGGTCGGATCGACCTAAAATCTGAATCCGCTCTAGAATAGAAAAGTAGAGCATGATGTCGTCCGAAAACCGATCACACTTTTCGGCAGCATGCTCTAAAAGGGGCTGTATCCGACGGGTGCAGGAGGAGGACGGCATGGCCGAGGCCATTTCATTTCTGGAGCCGCGTGCGGATGTTCTGGCGCGCCGAGGTGCGATCGTCGCCGATTTGACCGATCTGCTGGCCCCGGAGTGTCTGATCCACGAGCCGCGCGAACTCGTGCCCTTCGAAACCGACGCCTTCGTGTCCTATCGCCGCCTGCCGCTCGCCGTTGCCCTGCCGCGCTCGACAGCGGAAGTGGCTGCGGTCATGAAATATTGCCATCGCTACGGCATTCCCGTCGTTCCGCGCGGCGCCGGCACCTCGCTTTCCGGCGGCGCGATACCCCAGGAAGATGCCGTCGTCCTCGGCCTCTCCAAGATGAACCGCATCCTCGATATCGATTACGCCAATCGCACGGCGACCGTGCAGGCGGGGGTGACGAACCTGCATGTCTCCGAAAGCGTCTCGGCCGACGGATTCTTTTACGCGCCTGACCCGAGCTCGCAGCTTGCCTGCACCATCGGCGGCAATATCGGCATGAATTCCGGCGGTGCGCACTGTCTGAAATACGGCGTCACGACCAATAATCTCCTCGGCGTCAAGCTTGTCCTGACTGATGGCACCGTCATCGATCTCGGCGGCAAGGGGCTAGATGCGGCGGGCTACGATCTGCTCGGTCTGGTCTGCGGCTCGGAAGGCCAGCTCGGCATCGTCACCGAGGCAACGGTGCGGCTCATCGCCAAGCCGGAGGGCGCCCGGCCGGTACTCTTCGGTTTCGACAGTTCCGAAGAGGCGGGCGCCTGCGTCGCCGATGTCATCGCTGCCGGCATCGTGCCTGTCGCGATCGAATTCATGGACAAGCCGGCGATCGAAATCTGCGAGGCCTTCGCCAAGGCCGGCTATCCCCTCGATGTCGAAGCTCTCCTGATCGTCGAGGTCGAAGGCTCCGAGGCGGAAATGGACGATATGCTTGCGAGCATCGTCGCCATTGCCCGCACTCACAAGGTCAGGACCGTGCGCGAATGCCAGTCGGCAACCGAGGCGGCCCTGATCTGGAAGGGCCGGAAGTCGGCCTTCGGCGCCACCGGCCGCATTGCCGATTACATCTGCATGGACGGAACCGTGCCGCTGAGCCAGCTCTCTTATGTGCTGAAGAAGACAGGCGAGATCGTTGAGGGCTATGGTCTGCGCGTCGCCAATGTCTTCCATGCCGGCGATGGCAACATGCATCCGCTGATTCTCTTCAATGCCAACGACGCCGAAGATGCCGCCAAGGCAGAAGCGGCGGGCAACGATATCTTGCGGCTCTGCGTCGACGCAGGAGGTTGCCTCACCGGCGAGCACGGCGTCGGCATCGAGAAGCGCGACCTGATGCGCCACCAATATGCCGATGTCGATCTCGCGCAGATGATGTCGGTGCGCGCAGCCTTCGATCCCGGCTGGATACTTAACCCATCCAAGGTCTTCCCGCTCGACGGACGCAACGCCGCATGACCGAATTTCATCCGAGAACCGAGGAGGAAGCCGCCTCCATCATCGGCGATCATACGGCACGCGGCGCGGCCCTAGCAATCGTCGGCGGCAACACGCGATCCGGCTTCGGCAATGCGGTCCCGTCCGAAGCGGTGCTCTCGTCACGTGGCCTTGCCGGCATCGTCGCCTACAATCCGGGTGAGATGGTGATGACGGCCCGCGCCGGCACGCCGGCCGCCGAGATCGAGGCCGCTCTTGCCGAGGCCGGCCAGATGATGGCCTTCGAACCGATGGATCACAGGCCGCTGATGGCAACCGAAGGCGAGCCAACGATCGGCGGCATTTTCGCAGCCAATGTCTCCGGCCCGCGCCGTTTCGTCAGCGGTGCCGCGCGCGATAGCCTGCTCGGCGTCCGCTTCGTTAACGGCAAGGGCGAGATCATCAAGGCCGGCGGGCGGGTGATGAAAAACGTCACCGGCCTCGATCTCGTCAAGCTGATGGCCGGTTCGCACGGAACGCTCGGCCTTTTGACCGAAGTAACGTTCCGGGTGCCGCCCAAGCCGAAGGCAGAGGAGACGGTCGTTCTCTCCGGTCTCAACGATGCGGAGGCCGCCAATGCCATGGCTGCCGCCATGGCTCTGCCGCTCGAGGTATCGGGCGCTGCCCATTTGCCGCTGACCGTCTCCTGGTCTTTTCTCGACGGCACGCTGCCGCAGGGGGAGGCGACTGTGCTGCGCGTCGAGGGTCTTCCGGGTTCCGTCTCGGTTCGGGCTGAAAAGCTTGCTGCCGCCATGGGCCGGCTCGGCTCGGTGAAGCGCCTTGCAGAAGACGACAGCCGTAGGCTCTGGCGCGAGATCCGCAATGTGAAGCCCTATGCCGATGGTACGACGCGCCCCGTTTGGCGTGTGTCCGTGGCACCCAGTATCGGCCACCAGCTCGTCGCAGCACTTCGCCTGGAAGAAGGCGTGGATGCCTATTATGATTGGCAGGGCGGGCTCGTCTGGATGCGCATGGAAGCCGGACCGGAAGGTGATGTGCTCAGGCGCTACATTCATGCCTTGGGCGGCGGACATGCCACCTTGATGCGCGCCACCCCTGCCCACCGTGCGACGACGCAGGCCTTCCAGCCGCAACCCGAAGCCGTGGCCCTGCTGTCTGCGCGCGTGAAGGAAAAATTCGATCCGGCCGGAATTTTCAATCCGGGGAAGATGGCGTAATGAAATCTGGTTCCTGCCGGCGATGGCCCCTCACCCTAACTCTCCCCCCGCGGGCGGGACGAGGGGACCTCGTTTGCGGCGGCTTATCGGCTCGAGAGAGGTTGAGAAGTGACGGAGGATGCGCCAATCCCCTTCTCCCCGTCAAAACGCGGAGAAGGTGGCCGATAGGCCAGATGAGGGGCGCGGTCTTGCTCGAACGGGGACATGGGTAAATGCAAACCAATTTCACGCCCGAACAGCTTGCCGACCCGCATGTGGCCGAATCCGAGGCGATCCTGCGCAAATGCGTGCATTGCGGCTTCTGCACCGCCACCTGTCCTACCTATGTGACGCTCGGCAACGAACTCGACAGTCCGCGTGGACGCATTTACCTCATCAAGGACATGCTGGAAAACGGTCGGCCAGCCGATGCCGAGGTGGTGACGCATATCGATCGCTGTCTGTCCTGCCTTGCCTGCACGACGACCTGTCCGTCCGGTGTCGACTATATGCACCTGATCGACCATGCGCGTGTCCATGTCGAGAACACCTATAAGCGCCCGCTGATGGATCGGCTGACCCGCAATGTGCTGGCAGCCGTCTTGCCTTATCCCGGCCGTTTCCGGCTGGCCTTGTGGCTTGCGAATTTTGGCCGGCCGTTCAAGGGGCTGTTGAGACGCGTTCCGGCCTTAAAGGCTTTCGCCGCCATGCTCGATCTCGCGCCCCGCAGCATTCCCGCGCCGTCGCCTTTTGCAAAGCCGGGGCTGCATGTAGCGCAGGCCGAGCGCCACGGTCGCGTGGCGATCCTGACGGGCTGTGCCCAGCCGGTGCTCGATCCCGAAATCAACGCAGCCACCATCCGCCTGCTGACGCGCCTCGGCGTTGAGGTCGTGGTGCCGGAAGGGGAGGTCTGCTGCGGTTCGCTGGTTCATCACATGGGCCGCGAGGAACAGGCGCTCGCAGCTGCCCGCGCCAATGTCGATGTGTGGCTGCGTGAGATCGAGGCCCGAGGGCTGGACGCGATCATCATCACCGCGTCGGGCTGTGGCACGACGATCAAGGACTTATGGGCATATGCTGCGCCTCGATCCGGCCTATGCGGAAAAGGCTGCGAGGATTTCAGCTCTCGCCAAGGACATCACGGAATATCTCGCAAGCCTGGATCTCCCGTCGCATATGCCGCGCGGCATCGCGGTCGCCTATCATTCCGCCTGCTCCATGCAGCACGGGCAGAAGATCACCATGGCGCCGAAGCTCTTGCTGAAAGCCGCGGGCTTTACGGTGCGCGACCCGGCGGAAGGGCATCTGTGCTGTGGTTCGGCCGGCACCTACAACATCATGCAGCCGGAAATTTCGGCCGAGTTGAAGGCGCGGAAGGTCAGAAACATCGAGGCGACGAACGCCGATATCATCGCGACGGGCAATATCGGCTGCATCACGCAGATCGCGACGGGAACGGGCATTCCCATCCTGCATACGGTGGAATTGCTGGATTGGGCCTATGGCGGCGAAATGCCTGTGAAACTGAAGGGCCTGCAGCCGGCCGCCGCTTAGAGCATTTCCGGGAAAAGTGTAGAGCGGTTTTCCGTCCGGAATTGCGTACTAATGCAGCTTGTCCGGCGCGGGTAGGCGATGAGCCTGCCATTCGACTTCGAACCGATCGGCGGCAATGCGCGTCATGCTGATGCGATCCTGCCCTTCCTCGAAGAAAATGCCATCCACCAGGCCGGTAATGCCATCGTAAAATGAGCCTTCGACGAGGCTGGTGATCTCCAGCATGTCACGTCCCACTGCAGTAAAATCGACAACCGACATGCATTGCCGGCGACCATCGGCAAACACATCGATCAGCCGCGGAACATCGCCGGCGATATCGACCTCNTAATAAACGATGACCGGCTCCTCGTTTTCCGGATGGATCCAGTCGCAACGATAGTAAGAGAAGCTCATGCGTTGGATCATAGCACAAGNCCCCCCATGCCTGAACCGGTTTGAGGGATCGATTGCGACTTCAGTCTGAGGAACGTCAGAAGTTGAACGACACGCCGAAGTTGAGAGCGTGGGTGAAAACNTTGGTCTTCAGCGTGTCGCCGCTGTCGATCGAGACGTTGTTCACGAAGTTGTAGTTGCCCTTGTATTCGACGAAGGTCGACCAGTGCTTGGCGAATTGGTAGCTGACGCCCGCCTGCGCCTGCAGCGAAGCGCCGCCGAACTGGTAGTCGAAGGTCGTGCCCGACGAGCGGGTGACTTCGACATGCGGCACGTTGATGCCGGCGCCGAGGCCGACATAGGGCGTCCAGTTGCGGCTCGGATCCTGGAAGCGGTAGAGCGCGTTCAGCGTCAGCATGTTCAGGCCGTCGGTGAATTCGAAATGCGACCAGCCGGGCGTATTGCCGAGATCGCCATAGACCTTCGCATGGGTATAATCGAGCGACACTCCCCAGTTCGGCTTGTCGAACTGGTCAAGCCACCAGATGCCGCGGAAGCCGAAATAGGGCGGCATCTTGAAGGATTTTCCGGACCAGTTGGGGTCGAAATCAGCGCCGTCCGACGTGGTCACATTGCTGTCCGTCGCGCCCTGTATGCCGCCGTAAGCGGAAAACTGCATCTCGGCCGAGGCAGAGCTTGCGGCAAAGATGAATGCGGAAGTCGCAAGCGCGGCGACGGCCGGCTGCTTGATGCGAAATGCACGATGCATATGAAATCCCCGGATGCCAAAGTGCTGCCATCTAAGCGTGCTTCCATGACACTTCTATTGCAGTCATGGGTGAACAGGCACGGCTTAGGCGGGAAAACTGACGGTAAACTGAAGGCGACGAGCCATTTTTCGGCGGGACATCGTGATAAGTTTCAGGCTGTAACGCCGGCGCAACAGTGTCTCCATCCGCGCCTGCACGCAATAAACTATTGCAAGCGATACGGGCGCCTTCCCCGGCGCGAATAATGTCATGCAAGGGAAGAGCGCCCGCTATGTTGGTGCCTGATTCGGGTCGGATTCTATCAGCCGCCGAACAGAGTCCTCAGCACATCGACGCCGCGATCCTGATAGCTGACTTCGCCTTGCTTGTTGCCGGGGCCAACGACGATGACCTTGGTGCCGACGGGGACGCGATCATAGAGATCCATCACGTCCTTGTTCATCATGCGGATGCAGCCGGAGGACATGTTGAGGCCGATGCTCCAGGGCTGGTTGGTGCCATGGATGCGGAAGGCGGTGTCGTTGCCGTTGCGATAGAGATACATGGCGCGCGCGCCGAGCGGATTGTCCTCGCCACCTTCCTGGTAGGCCGGCAGTTTGTGGCCCTTCTTGGCTTCGCGAACGATCATTTCAGGCGGCGGCGTCCAGCCGGGCCATTCCGCCTTGCGGCCGACCTTGACGACGCCGGACCAGCCGAAACCATCGCGGCCGACGCCGATGCCATAGCGTCTTGCGCGGTTATTGCCTTCGACGAGGTAGAGATACTTGTTGTTGGTGTCGACGATGACGGTGCCCGGCTCCTCGTTCGTCGCCAGCCGCACCATCCGCCGCTGGAACTGCGGCTTCACCTGGCCCTGCGGCTCCATTGCGACCCGGATCACGTCGGTGCGGGCGACCGGCGCCGTAATAGGTGTCGAAGCGGTGAAGGCTGCTGCGTTCGATGCTGCAAGAAGACACGCCGCGACGACACCTGCCGTCACGGTCGACAATGCTGCTTTCATAATTCGCATTCCCCTCGTTGAATCCGGTAGGAAATTACCGGAACCAACGAAGGGATCAAGATCAAAATGACCAATGTTGGGTACGTTCAGGAAGAATTGCCCTCTTGTCTGTCGCCGATCAGACTATAGTCTGAACTATAGTGGAGGGTTTTCCCATGCGGCGAATACTGCCCCTCCAATGGAGTAGTATCGCGCACAGGGCGGGACTTTTTTCGAGATTACATGACGGTGACGCGGGTGCCGACCTTTACGCGGTTGTAGAGGTCGATGACATCTTCGTTGCGAAGGCGGATGCAGCCGGAGGAGACGGCATTGCCGATGGTCCAGGGGGCGTTGGTGCCATGGATGCGATAGAGGGTGGAGCCGAGATACATGGCGCGTGCGCCGAGCGGATTGCCTTCCCCGCCTTCCATGTGCGCCGGCAGATAATGGCCCTTGGCGGCTTCGCGTGAGATCATCTCGGCCGGCGGCGTCCAATCCGGCCATTCCTGCTTGCGGGTAACTGTGTGGGCGCCGGCCCATTCGAAGCCCGGCTTGCCGACGCCGACGCCATAGCGCCGCGCCTTGCCGTCATCCATCACCAGATAAAGGAAGCGGTTGTTGGTATCGATGACGATGCTACCGGGCTTTTCCTTAGTCTGGTAGTCGACGATCTGCGGCAGGAACTGCGGATCGATCTGGCCCCGGACTGCCGGATATTGCGGGCGGGCCATGGCGACCTGCTGCACAGCCGGGCGCGCAAACAGCCCGCGCGGCTGCACGACCTGACGCACCTGCGGATTGGCCGGCTGCTCCATTCTGGGATCGACTGCGCGCCGCGCCATTGGGCGGGGATAGACGACCGGCTGCACGTTGCCGCCACCGAGCTGCATCACCCAGGGGGCGGTCAGATCGGGACTGACGATGACAGGCGGGCGCGACTGATAGCGATCGTCGGCAAAGGCGGTGGAGGCAAACAGGCTCAGGGCGCCGGCGGCACACAGAACGGCATGTTTCATCATCGGACAAACTCTCTACACATGGGCCGAAGATGGGCGCGAAGCACCCGGTCGAAACAATGGTGCCACTTGCACGCGAGCGAATGGTAAACATCTATTCATCAAAATGCCGCGAAGCCGATAAAGCTTTGTCAGGGTTACCGCCTGGTTTGGAAAGATGGTTTGCAAGTGGTAAATCATGAATCGGAATGCGCGGTCGTCGAAGTCAGTCTATGAATTTAAGCATTTGATTGATCTCAATTTATCCGATAGTGGCTTACCGGTTTCCGGTAGCGCGTGCTGAAATAGGGGACGAATCGCGAAAATGGCCGAAACGGGCATCATCACCGGTGAAGATGGCAAGGACCGCTGCTTCTGGCACGGCAATCTGCCGGAGTATCAGCGCTATCACGACGAGGAATGGGGTCGGCCCGGTCGTCAACGACATCAGGCTGTTCGAGAAAATCTGCCTCGAAGGCTTCCAGTCGGGCCTCTCCTGGCTGACGATCCTGCGCAAGCGCGAGAATTTCCGCGCCGCTTTTGCCGGCTTCGATTTCGAGAAGGTCGCCAAGTTCGGAGATGCGGATATCGAGCGCTGCCTCGCCGATGCCGGCATCATCCGCCATCGCGGCAAGATCGTCTCCACCATCAACAATGCCAATCGCGCCATCGAGCTGCGCGACGAATTCGGTTCGCTCGCCCGCTATTTCTGGAGCCATGAGCCGACCGCTGCCGAGCGCCCGGAGATCTTCGACCTTGCCCATCTTCGCGCAAATCCGACGACGGCGGCTTCGGTGCGGATTTCGAAGGATCTGAAGAAACGCGGCTGGACCTTTGTCGGCCCGACCACAGTTTATGCCTTCATGCAGGCCATGGGCCTGGTCAACGACCACATCGAAGGCTGCTATTGCCGGAAAGAGGTGGAGGCGATGCGTTGCGCATTGGTGCGGCCGTGAGAGCTGTGCTTCTCGGTCTTTCGCTGACGATGGTTGCGCTTTTTGGCGCCGCAGGCGCCCATGCTCAAAGTGATACCCAGCAACAGCAGCTGCCGCAGCTCGACCGTGGCGAAAAGCTTGAGAAGATCGCCCTGCCGGCCGTTCTCGAGAGGCTGACGGGCTGGACGAAGTTCGGCAAGGGCAAGGTCTACATGCTGCCGCTGAAGAAGGGTCAGCATGTGCGGATCACTTTCAGCTCCAAGAGCAAGTACGCCTATATGGCGATCTTCGATCTCTCGTCGAGCGGGGATGAATCCTTCTTCGGCACGGATGAAGACGGCAATACCGCCGACGTGACCCTCAATGAGGATACGACCTGGCTGCTCAAGCCCTATTATTCGCGCGTCACGCGCCGGCGCGGTCTCGGCGCGCCATACGAGATCCTCATCGATCCCAATCCGCCGGCCGCGCAGCAGGCGCCGGCCGATCAGCAGAAGGACCAGGGGCCGATGCTGTTTCCACCCCGTTCCAAGCAGGGGCAGTAGGGATTACTGCAACGCTTCGATCACGTCATGCAGCTCGCCGAGATGACCGATTTTGCGGAAACGCGGTGCGTCTGTCGGTTCCTCGACATGCTCGAACGACCATGTGAGCTCGTGCGGCACGAAGACGCCGTAGCTGCCGGCAGCGAGCGCCGGCACGATGTCCGATTTCAGTGAGTTGCCGATCATCATCGCCCGCTCCGGCCCGTCCCCCACCTTGGAGAAGATGCGGCGATAGGTCGACGCGTTCTTGTCTGAGACGATCTCGACGGCATCGAAGAGATCGCCGAGCCCGGATTGCGCAAGCTTGCGCTCCTGATCGAAAAGATCGCCCTTGGTGATCAGCACCAGCAGATATTTTCCCGAGAGGGCCTCCAGCGTCTGGCGCACATGCGGCAGTGTCTCGACGGGATGGGCAAGGAGATCGCGGCCGATATCGAGGATTTGGGCGATGACGGTCGATGGCACTTCGCCCTCGGTGATCTCAATGGCCGTCTCGATCATGGAGAGGGTAAAGCCCTTTATTCCGAAGCCGTAGTGACGAAGATTGCGCTTCTCCGCCTCCAACAGGCGTGCGGAGATGACGTCGCTTGGGGCGTGATCGGCAAGTAGCTCGGTAAATTGCAGTTCCGTCAGCCGGTAGAACTGTTCGTTCTGCCAGAGCGTGTCGTCGGCGTCGAAGCCAATTGTCGTTAGGGGGCGTTGCGTCATCGGGTGTGTCCGTTTTGCGCATCAGATAAAAACCGGAGTCTAATCCGCGCGCGCCTCGACGCAAGAGCATGCGTCGGTCACCGCATCGTGATCGGCCCGAGGTCTCGCGTTGAAAATGGTTTCGGGTGCATTATGTGCTTGTTGTCTCGATTGCCGCGGAGCTTGAGTCCGGCCTCGACGACCGTCTTATGACCTCCCCAGGGCAGCCCCGACTGCGGTTGTCGTGCCGAGGCCAATTCATAGCGAAAAGATAGCGTTCACCGGCCGGAAGAGTCTTCCGGCTGACCACAAGGGAATTTCTCCTATGCGTTACAATCAACTGGGCAATACCGGCCTGTTCGTCTCCGAACTCTGCCTGGGCACGATGACCTTCGGCGAAGCCAATCCCAACACTCCCTGGGGCTCGATCGCCGATGTCGACCAGGCGCTGGCCGACAAGATCGTCGAAGGCTCGCTTGCCGCCGGCGTCAACTTCATTGACACCGCCGACGTCTATTCCTTCGGCAATTCCGAAAAGCTGCTCGGCCAGGCCCTGAAGAACCTCGGCGTTCCCCGTAAGGATGTCGTCATCGCCACCAAGGTCTATGGCGTCATGGGCGACAAGCCGAACGATCGCGGCGCCTCGCGCGGCCATATCATGGACTCCGTGCAGGCCAGCCTGGATCGTCTGCAGACCGATCATATCGATCTCTATCAGATCCATGGAACGGATATCGTGACACCGATCGACGAGACGCTGCGGGCGCTGGATGATCTCGTTTCGCGCGGTCTGGTTCGCTATATCGGCGTTTCCAACTGGCAGGCATGGCGCATCGCCAAGGCGCTCGGTATTTCCGAACGCCGCGGCTTTGCCCGCTTCGAAACGGTGCAGGCCTATTATTCCATCGCAGGCCGCGATCTGGAGCGCGAGATCGTGCCTGTCATGGCTGAGGAAAAGCTGGGGCTGATGGTCTGGTCGCCGCTGGCAGGTGGTCTGCTCTCGGGCAAGTATGGTCCGGGCGCTCCCGGCAATGGCGAGGGACGGCGTGCGAGCTTCGATTTCCCGCCCGTCGACAAGGACCGCGCCTGGGCCTGCGTCGCCATCATGCGCGAAGTGGCGGAAAAGCACGGCTCCAGCGTCGCAACAGTGGCGCTTGCCTGGATCCTGGCGAAACCCTTCGTCACCAGCATCATCATCGGCGCCAAGCGTCTCGATCAGCTCGACCAGAATCTTGCGGCCGTCAAGCTGAAGCTCGATGCCGACGACATGGCCAAGCTCGATGACGTCAGCGCGCTAGCGCCCGAATATCCCGGCTGGATGCTGGCTCGCCAGGGCGCCCAGCGCGTGCCGCAGCCCTTCGAGCCGAAGGGCTGATATCAGCTGATATCATAAGTCGGGCCGCCAGCTTTTCGCAGCGGCCCGACTCCACGTTAGAGCTCGATGACGATCTTGCCGAAGGGGCCGCGATCGAGATGATCGAAGGCGGCGGATGCCTCGCCGAGGGCATAGCGATGGTCGATGACGGGCTTCAGGCCGATGCTGTCGACGGCACGCACGAAATCTTCGAGCGCGCGGCGGTGGCCGACGCTGATGCCCTGCACGGTGGGAGATTTCAACAGCAGTGGCGCCACCGGACCGGAGATGTCGAAGCCCTCAAGGACGCCGATGACGGAAATGCGGCCTTGCGGCGCCACCGCCTTCAGCGACTGGGCGAAATTCGGCCCGCCGGCTATTTCGAAAATATGATCGATGCCCCGATCGTTGGTGAGGCGATAGACCTCTTCCACCCAATCGCTTTTGTTGCGGTCGATGCCGTGATGAGCGCCCAAAGCCTTGGCCCGTTCGAGCTTTTCCTCTCCGGAGGAAGTCACGAACACCTCGGCGCCTTGTGCTGCGGCGATTTGCAAGCCCGAACAGCGCCACGCCGCCCGTTCCCTGCACCAACACGCTATCGCCGGGCTTGATCTTGCCGCGCTCCACCAGCGCGAACCAGGCCGTGAGACCGGCACAAGGCAAGGTGCTTGCCTCGGCATAATCAAGGCTCTGGGGCGCCGAGACGAGCCAGTCCTCCGGCATGGCGACATATTCGGAGAGCACGCCGGGATAGAAGCCGCCCAGCGTCCTGTAGGGTGGTGTGCGGGCATCGCCGAGCGGCTTGCCATCGATCCAGCCGGGATGGAAGGTCGACATGACCCGATCACCAGCGGCAAATCTGGTGACATCGTCTCCCACCGCTTCGATCACACCGGCCATATCGGAAGCCGGCACGAAGGGAAATTGGATGGGTAGACCCATGCCGGTTTCGCGCACGAGCTTGTCGCGATAATTCAAAGACACGGCCTTCACCCGCACGAGCACCTCGCCAGCCCCAGGCGAGGGAATTGCGGTTTCCGCAAGGTTTAACGGAGCGCCGACGGCGATCGTCTCGAGGGTCCAGCGCTTCATGGTCTTCGTCATCATGATCTCCTGAGAGGAATTGAAAGCAATGGACGGAACATATCGTTGCTTTCTGGTCGCCAGTGGCGATATTATTTCCGCTAACTGGTTCCTTAGAGGAAGCAATCATCATGAACGATATGCTCAATGGCATTCCCGAATTCGTGGAGGCGGTCGAGGCCGGCGGCTTTTCGGCAGCGGCGGCGCGCATGAATCTCTCGCGCTCGGCGATCGGCAAGACGATCGCGAAGCTGGAGGGACGCTTGAATGTGCGCCTGTTTCACCGCACGACCCGCATGCAGAGTCTGACGGATGAGGGGCAAGCTTTCTACGAGCGCTGCCGCCGGGCGCTGGACGAGATACAGTCCGGCGAGGCGATGCTGGAATCGGGCAAGCGCGAGGTTACGGGACGTCTGCGCATCTCCATGCCGGTGCTCTTCGGTCGCCGCTGCGCTGCACCGCTGCTGCTGGAGCTGGCGCGTATCCACCCCAAGCTTGAACTCGACCTTTCCTTCAGCGATCGCGTGGTCGATCTTTTCGACGAGGGCTTCGATCTCGCCATTCGCAACGGCGTGTTGCGGGACGAAGCCGGCCTTGCTGCCCGCAAGATCGCCCTCCATCGCATGACGCTATGCGCCTCGCCGGATTATCTCGCTGCTAGAGGTACGCCGCAGACCATTGCCGATCTCGATAGCCACGATCTCGTCGTCTATGCGAGATCGGGGGAAGCCAAGAGATGGACCTTTCTGCAGGACGACGGTGCGGCCGTCGACTATTTTCCGCAGACGCGATTACGTCTGGATGACCTGGAGGTCATTGCGGATGCGGCCGCCGCCGGGATGGGCATTACGTGGCTGCCCTGCTGGCTGGTACGAGGCTATGTGCACGCAGGCAAGCTCATGCAGGTGCTCAATGTCTCCAGCCGGCCCGTCAACGTCTACGCCGTCTGGCCGCAGGTGCCGCAGCTTTCGCTGAAGATGCGCGTGGTCATCGATCTGCTCGCCGCGCGACTGCCTGCGGTCATGGGTTGAGCTGGTAGCGATACTCCTGTCAAAGAAGTGCGCGCTCCGCAAATACCCGGTTCCAGATGAAGACCTGCACGGATTTGCGTAGGCCTGCCGCCCAGAATGGATCTTCCTTCACCAGACGGTCGACTGTATCGGCGGTCTCAGCTTCGACAAGCCACAGGCCGCCGGCAAAAGCGTCACCCTCGCGGCTGAGCGGTCCGGCCGTTCGGATGGACGCGGCATTCGCCCTTAGGAAGGCGAAGTGGCGCGGCAGATACTCCTTGCGGATCGCGGCCGCGTTTTGCTGGTCGTCCTCGAACAGAACTGCGAACAGGGTCATCGTCATCTCCTTGCTGGATATTTCCAGTCTACGGCTGCAATAGTGCTGATACACGCAGTAAGTTTGCCGTCAGGAGCTGCAAAATTGCACGATATCGACTGGAACGATCTGCGCCACGTTCTGGCGCTTGCGCGGGGTGGGTCCTTCGCTGCTGCCGGCAGGGTGCTTGGCACAGATGCGACGACGGTCGGTCGCCGTCTGCGTATTCTGGAAAACCGCCTCGGCGCGGCGCTGTTCTCGCGCGATGCAGGCGGCACCCTGTCGCCGACGCCGACGGGCGAGATCGCGGTCGCAAAGGCCGAGGCGATCGAGGCCGAAGTCATGGCGCTGTCAGGCGCGCTGGATGCGGCAAATCCCATGGCGCTCGGCAAGGTGCGGCTTACCGCAGCGCCATCCTTCATCAGCCGGTTGTTGATCCCCTCGCTGCCCAGCCTGCTGGCGCAACATTCCGGCCTGCAATTGGAACTCATCGGCGATTCCAGAAATTTCAACCTGACACGGCGCGAAGCGGATATGGCTTTGCGCCTCGCAAGGCCGGCCGATATGACGAATGGCAGGGTCGTCGCGAGACGGATCGCGACCCTGGACTATGCCGTTTACGTCGCCGCGGGACGGGAGAGCCACGTCGAAAATTTACCCTGGATCGCCTATGAGGAGGCGATGTCGCATCTGCCGCATGCCCGCTGGATCGCGGCACAGGCAAAAAAGTCAGACCTTTCCAGCCCGGTTGCGGTCAATGATGCCGAAGCCTTGCTCCAGGCTGCGGCTGCAGGATTAGGGCGCGCGCTCCTACCGAAAATCCTGGCGGAGAATGCGGGAGATCTTTGCCGCGTCGACACCGGTGACACAAATCCGCCGACGCGCGAGATGTGGCTGCTTATCCATGCCGAACTTCGTCAGCTTGTTCGTATCCGTACAGTTTCCGATTGGCTGGATGGAGTCTTCCGCAAATTGCATAGGGAGCCGTGAGAGAGACGGCACGAATGCCGCCCCCCATTTGCCGGATGGTTCACTTGCTGTGCTTCTTTAGCCAGGCTTTCATTTCCTTGATCTCGCTTTCCTGCGCGGTAATGATGCCTTCCGCCATTTTGCGCAGTTCGGGATCTTTTCCGTATTTCAGCTCTATCCTGGCCATATCGATCGCGCCCTGATGATGCGGGATCATGCCTCGGACGAAATCTGCGTCCGCATCGCCGCTGTAGTGGATCATCATGTCCTTGTGCATCTTGCTCATGGCGTCGTTGAAAGCCTTGCTAGAAGCACCTTGGTCTTCCATCGGCTTGCTCATATCCATGCCCTTCATGTCGTCGGCAAAGGCAGGAAGGCTGATGGCAAGGACGAATGTGCCGGCAAGCATCAGCGATTTTGAGGTGGACATAGGTATTTTCTCCGTTTCTGAACGGTATCTGAAATTGAGCGAATAGCCGCTCGTCGACTGAATACAGATGATCGTCAGGCGAGACGGGGAGGGGGTGCTGTCGGTTGTGGCCGGGAGTCGGCAAGACGCTGTCCGGGCTCCGGTGCCGGATAGGAGAAG
>JGI24740J21852_10000261_pt1 | contig 22233 bp, 31 predicted proteins | sample KBSCornC6_FD_21852 | JGI IMG/M metagenome (IMG submission 21852) | reverse complement strand
AGTTCAACGGACCCGAACGTCGCATTCACAAAGTCTCTCATTGTCTCTCCCGAAAACAAGCGGCAGAGAGATGGGAGCCGCCATGGCCAATGTCAAAGGGATAACGACAGCAGAATGGCTGTAATCAAATATTTACCATGACTTGCGAGCTTTGCTACGCCACGCAGTTGTACTCGGCAATCGGGCAGGTATTGGTTTTGCGTCACCTGCCCGATATCGATCTTTCAGCTTTCATCGATGCCTGGCTGGGAACAGCTCGGCCCGGCGGTCCTTGTCGTGTTACCATTTCGCCCCACATCACGAGTGACGGCGACTGAAATCTTCGTTGTCTCCAAACGGAGCGTAAGATGATCGTTCATCTCAACGGATGGCCGGGCGTTGGCAAATATACCGTCGGTAAGATTGTTGCGGAGCGGTTGGGTGCTCGATTTCTCGACAATCATACGCTGCTGAATATCGCCATTGCACTGACTGATCGAGGCACGCCCGCTTACTACGGGCTGGCGACGAAAACGAGAGACTTGGCGTTTGACGCGATATTGAAGTTGCCATCGAGCGAACCGGTTGTGATGACCGGGGTCGTGGCTTCCGGTGGTTCCAGTGATTTCCTGGTCGACAATTGGCGAGCGATTTTAGCATTGGCCGAGCGTCGCAAGTGCGGCGTCTATTCCATCGTACTGTTGTGCTCGGAGGAGGAAAACGTTCGGCGTATGGGTAACGAAGCTCGCGAAGCGCATCGGAAAAAGCGTAAGCCCGAATTGCTGGCTGAACTGCTCAGGACACGACAGCTACTCAATGATGGAGCGACCGCATCTATCGAAATCGACAATACCGACCTTTCGCCGGAAACTTGTGCGGATGCCATTGTTGCCTGGCTTCGGGAGGTCGCGCCGTCCGACAAATCGGAAACTGGGAACCGGGTTTTATGAACAACGCCTCTATGGCCGAGATATTAGATGAGTTGCGGACGCGTGAGCCCATTTTTCATCGTCGTGAATTTGGCACGACGCGTGATGAACTGCTGGCGATGACCGATGACGATTTCTGGGAGATTGGTGCAAGCGGCAAGGTCTACGGTCGCGAGTTCGTTATAGAGAACCTTCTGGAACGCTATGAGCGGCCGGAGCCACGCGATTGGCCCTGCGAGGATTTTTCAATCCGAGAGATTGCCGAGAACGTCTATCAGCTCAACTACGTCTTGATTGAGCCTGATCGACGGACGCGCCGGACGACGTTGTGGAGGAGGGCGAATGATGGTTGGAGGATCGTATTTCACCAGGGTACGGTTATTGCCTGATGATTGCCAGCCCAGCCACGTAGTTTCGAATTGATGGTCAAACACAGTAAGAAACATGATTATCGCACAAGCGACGGATATTCACGCAGGGATCAACAACGACAATCTCGCGCGGTTCGAAAAAGTCGTTGCGTGGCTCAGCGAGCTAATGCCGGATTACCTGGTGATTTCTGGGGATCTTGTGGATGATGGATGGCTGGAAGGCTACACCCGGATTGGAGAGATGCTCAGAGGTTTGCGTTTTCGCGCTCTGGTGATACCCGGAAATGCTGACCACAAGAACGCGATGCGTTTTGCACTTCCAGACTTCCTTGCAGGCGATACGGCTGGTCCGCTCCATTTTTGGGAATACGGGGAAAATGTGCTCCTGCTCGGCCTCGACGTTACGATTGATGGAGCGGCATATGGCGATGTTACGGCTCATCTTCCTTGGCTACGGCAGAAGCTTGAAGAGTTTCCAACCGCTACGACGCTACTTTTCACGCACCATCACATTTTTGCCAGCGGAATCTCGCCGATTGACAGCTCCATGTGCAGGGGCGTCGATCAGCTTGCGGAGCTTTTAGCGCCGCACGGGCATCGTATCACCGTGGCCTCTGGTCATGTTCACCGCGCGATCTCAAGCGTGCTTGGAACGTCATCCAGCCATGTTTGCGGTTCGATATGTCCAGCAAATCCCCTCCTTTTGAGGGACCGTCAAATTCCAAGAGTGACTGATCCTCCGGGTTTGATGGTACACAACATCGTGGATCGCAGAGTTGTCAGTCATCACGTATCTGTATCGTAGGTTCTGAGCCGAGCGCCTCACTGATAACAGGCATCGCGGTATTAAGTTTTTGATACCGAGTAAGGGAGCATTGGTTCAGTACCGATACACCGACCACTGCTCTGCCCATTCAAGGGAGCCAATCTTGAGACTGGATAACGATTGCATCTTTTGCCGAATTTCCCAGAGGCAGTCTCGAGCCTACATCGTCCATGAAACCACGAATTTTCTGTGCTTCTTCCCTATCGAGCCGGATGTCTATGGCCATACCCTGATCGCCAGCAAGGAGCATTACCGTGACCTCGGGGATTGCCCTTCGGAATTCGGGCAGGAGTTTTTCGCGTTGGCACAGTTTTTGTCCAGGCTGTACGGCGAGCGCGTCGGTGCAACGGGGTTCAACTTGCTGAATGCGAACGGGAAGTCTGCTGAGCAGTCTATTGATCATCTACATTTTCACTTTTTTCCACGCCTGGAAGAGGATGGCCTGAAGACGTGGCCCGCGCTTCCCCCAATCGAAGTCGACTTGGACAAGCTCTACAAATTGCTGCGGGGTTCCTGACGCGCAACGATGCGATGCCATGCCTGTTTTATTCTAAAAGGTACGTGCAATGCATCAGAAGCTTGGCTTTGTTGTTCGGCGGGAGGAGCGTCGATACGGCTTGTCACGACTGGATTTGATGGAAAGTATCGCGACAATTTAATAGCTACTGTTTCCGGCTCACAGATGTCCAAAGCCTCGACGAACGCGCCATAAAGGACCACGGAACTATGGCAGCTCAGCGGGTTTTCGCGCATATCGCTGACGGGTGACGCCATCCCTTGTCCAGTTTTCCGTCGGCTTGAAGCCGCAGTTCCTATAAAGCCGTGTCGCGGCCTCGGCTCCGGCGCTGCCTTCGACAAAGGTATCAACATAGACAACGGATTTGGGCGGGGCGTTGGCAATCGCTGTTTTCACAAGCATTCTCCCGATACCGCACCGACGATGTTCGCGCGAGACAGCCAACCAACGTATCCAAAATTCGCACCCAGTCCCTCCAATCAACATTCCGCCTGCGATTGCCCTGTCTGAATCTGATCGCGCACAGAAAGCCTGCTGCCGGGATATCTTTCGCTGAAGGACTGCTTCGAAATCAGGCATCGGACCAAACAAAGGAACAACCTGCTCGGTCAGCGTTATCCACGATGCGATATCGTTGGTTTCGGCCAGACTAACTGAGAACTGCATCTTCGTGGAGCCCGTTGAGCTGAATCTAAGTAGCTATTCCATCAAAGTGAACGCACGAAGAGAAGTTCGCTGCCCTTCGCACCAACGTGCTGCCAACCGGCCGCCCGATAAAACCGTTCGGCTCGGGTGTTTGGATCAGTTGTTAGCCATGCGCGTTCGGTGCCTGCCGAATGAAGACAGGCGCAGGCCTCCGCAAGAAGACGTGAACCGATGCCTTTGCCTTCAAAACCCGGCATGACGAAGAGTGCCCAGACGCTGCCATCGCGGGGATCGGCTGCTGAAAATCCGACAACTGCACCGTCGTCCTCCCATACCGCCACACCCGGGTTTCTCACAAACCACTCGTAGTCGTCGTCTGTGACCTTTGAAGGATCACCAAGGATGTTTTCGACGACAGAGGACCGAACGAATTTTAATTCTGGTATGTCGGCGACTACTGCTTTCCTGAGCATGGACGACCTGTACGGCTATCTCTGGTATCCGTAAGATGCCTGCATCTGATACTCGGCACAACGTCCATTCGTTTGTAAGCGGCGTGCCGCCTTTACCTCGACTGGTTCGGCTCCAGGCGATTTCGACTCGGATACTGGATACTTTGGTCGCGATTTCCTGAAGTATCGCTAGGAAGTTATCGCCAGAGCGCATTTTAAGATCGCGAAGACTTGCGGCGTTCTTGAAGATGACATGCATGGCATCTGGGCAGCCTGGACCTCCACCCTCCAGAGCGTCCCAAAGAGCATTAAAATTACGGCCAAAGAAACGTGCGCTTTCGGCACCGACGCAGCTTTCGTATCGGTCCCAGAATTCTTCGATATTTGCGATCCCATCGCAATCGACAATCAGCGGCATTATTCAACTTTCGGATCACATCGCGACGACATCCCCCGGGAATCGAAAATGCTGTCCCACATTCCGTCGATCTAAACGAGAAGAGCCGCCCTTTTACACATCCCTAAGAGATCGTGTGGCGGCCCGTGACGTATCTAAACTAGGTCCTGTTGACAAAGTATGGCAACCATATCTTCGCTGCGGCCAGCGCAAGGAATGCTGAGAAGGATTTCCGGGTCTTGTCGTATCTGGTTGCCACACGGCGGAATTGCTTGAGCCGGTTGAACATCCGTTCGATGCGATTTCGATCTTTGTAAGCTCGAAAATCGCAAGGAGGCGGGTTCTTCCTGTTAGCCTTTGGCGGGATCACGGGCTTTATCCCGTGGATCAGCAGTTCTTCGCGCAGGTAATCACCATCATAACCTTTGTCGGCAAGAAACAATCTCGGTCTGCCGACCGGCATTGTCAGCAGGTCTGGAACGGCACTGTAGTCCGACGCTTCGCCACCCGTCAGGATGAAACCGAGAGGGCGTCCCTGACCGTCTGCACGGGCGTGGATTTTCGTCGTAAAGCCGCCGCGTGATCGACCAAAAGCTTCCTGATAAGTCCCCCTTTTGCGCCCGCAGCCTGAGAATGGCCGCGAACTGTGGTGCTGTCGATCATGTGCTGCCAGTCATCGGTCAACCCCAGCTCAACAAGCGTCTCGAGGAGAGCGTCCCAGACACCTTGTTCGGCCCATCGACGGAACCGGACATAAATCGAGTTCCACTTGCCATAGCGCTCGTGCATATCGCGCCAAGGGCATCCGACGCGTAGAACATGCAGCATCCCGTTTAGAAAACGCCGATTATCATAAGCGGGTCGCGACTTACGCCCACGTTCTCTCGGTAAGAACGGCTCGATGATATGCCATCCCTCTTCGCTCAAATCGCCTCGCGCCAACGCTACCCCCTAAAAGGCAGCGTTGAATCATGTTCTCACCGATTTGAGAATCCCTGTGCACTTCAATCAGGTAGGGCACCAATCAACGTTCTGTGTTGCGGCCCACCTTCAGTGTCGCGGTGTATAAGAGAAACCGTTTCGAACAGAACTTCGATCATTAAGTCATTGAAAGATATAAGCCAGAATCTCGGGTTCAGGGCCTTCCATTTGGAGGTCTCTTCACCGCCAACAATTTCGTTGAAACTCCATGGGTGGACTGCATATCGGCACTCCTTCAGGCCTTCAACATTCATCGGCGTTATTCTGAAATCGATAACTTCTCCAAATTTTAGCACCACATTGCCACCTCCCGCACGCAACGAGGCTTCATAGCAAACGAATGCGTTGTTCCCGTCATACAGCACGGCAGGGTTTGCGACCGTTCCTAATTCGGGAAAAGCCTCTAGGGGAACTGATACTTTCATGATCAAACGCATTGCCGGATCGGTGGAACGACAACGCACGGTTCGCCGTAAATGGTCACTTTGTCAACAGGGCCTAGATCGCGATTTCGAAAATTGCAAAACATTCGCCCTGCAAAAACTCCATATGCGGCCATGAACACTCGCGAGCAGGGGGTAGCCCGTCAGCTGACATCCTTTGCCGAATTGCATCTATCGAAAAATGGAGTACGAGAGGCCGAGCTGTTCTGCACGGCAGGGAAGCGTCAGGGCTGAGAACTTCTGTCGGCACGTAGAGTCGATGCCCACTTCAAATTCCTTGTGGGGCCAGAATCAAAAATCACTGTTCAATACCTTGTTTACACATTTTGACCACTCCCGCCACATCGCCAGATCCACCGGCTTTCCATCCGTCAGCAAGTTCATGCTTCCAAGGAGAGACCCGATACTGTCAGATCCTGTCCGATTATAATGTTCTTCTAAAAACGCGATCATAGCCTTGAAAGCCTGCTCCGACGTCAGAAGCGCTGATGTCATTTCTTTACCTCTGTAAAAGGGACGCCCACTGTGACTGAGCGCCAGCCATTCGATCTGGATGCTTATCTAGACGGGATTGAGACGAGACCTTGTTTCATCTGTCGTTGCGCCGCCAAGGATCCAGCCTTCTTTCATCATCTTGTATACGAAGACGCCGATACAATCATCTTCTTGAGTAAATATCCGACCCTGCAAGGATATTGCCTTGTCTGCCCTCGTGAACATCGGGAGGACCTATCGCACGATCTCACGAAAGCCGAATACCTGCGCCTCCAGGAAATGGTGTACGTTCTGTCAAGGGTGCTTAAACAGATGTTCGACGCCGAGCGCATATACGTTCTTTCGCTCGGAAGCCGCCAAGCAAACAGTCATCTCCATTTCCACGTCGCGCCTTTACCAAAAGGTGTTCCCCTGGCGCAGCAACAATATCACGCACTCATGGCCGAAAACGGCGTCCTGCATGTCGATGATGAAGACATGGCGGCTCTAGCTCAGCGCATCCGGACAGCGTTCCTGGCTGAGCTTGCGAGCCAAAATGAATAGGCAAACGAGAACCGTCGACTGAATTACAAATCATCTCCGAGTTCGGCGGGTTGCGAGCTGGGGGCAGTGGGCGAGCTATTCCTCCCTAAACCTCCGAAGCCTTGGTCCTATCTGCGATCTTCTAATGGACCGGATTCAGGAACGGGTGCCGGTCGAGACAACAGTCTTTGGACAAGCAAGAATACGCCTGCTGCCGCTACACTTGATAAGAAGCCCCAAATCGGAAGAAGAAGATAATACTTCAACGAAAGTGGTGGCAAAGGCAGCAGATTAAAAGTCGCATGCCAAACGGTGCAATAAGCTACGGCTATAAACGAGTTGCGTGCCTTCAAATAAACGTAGCTCGACGCAACATGAAGAAACTTAACGAGAACTAAGAAATACGTCGCCAGAATATATGACAAGAAGGTGGACTCAATACCTAGCTCGCCGAGGTGCTGCCTGACCGCAGGAAAATATAAGCCAAATTCCAACAGCGCGACTGGGAACAACCCCAGAGCCGGGTGCGGCGAGCGCTTGAAAAACCAAACCGTCACAAACTTTATTACTTCCTCGAAGAAGGCGAGGAGGGCTGTCTTAAAAACGAACGCAAAGCCAAAGGACACAGCTGCCCTCCCGTTTCGAGAAACGCTACTCGGTTGCTACCGCCGCGAGGCGTATTCTTTGGTAGGTCATTCATATTCCGAATATTAAGATGATGTTCATAGCCATATGAAAAGCGCACGAAATAAGTATTCCTCCGCTAAAATATCGTATGACTCCAAGAAAAGCGCCGATTAGCGCATAGTCTAAAAATGCCGATAAACTATTGGGAACATGCGGGACTATGTACAACACCGTTGTGCAGAAAACGATCAGTTTATCATTGTAGTGATGGCTCCGGAGCTTTAGCCACAGATGACCACGAAAAAATAGCTCCTCGCAGATCGGTGCGATGATGCAGGTCGTAAGGATTAAAAGAACGCTTGTGGCCGAAAAGCTATAGTTTGCCTGGTCCAGACTCTGCCAAGGCGACTTTAAGAGCAGCAAAACAACGCCCGTCACAAGCGCATAAAGCAGCGAACGACGTTGGCGATCCGGCCGGGCAACCTCTCGAATGCGCAGTATGATCGAGCCTAAAAGGATTATGTCGATCGTAAGGATCGGTACCACAATGGCTATTTCGGTTCGCGCCGTCGGAGTAACGTCTGATGCGGACAGGACGACACCGGCGATATTGGTCGTGAGGAAAGCCACCAATACGGAGCTTATGATAATTCCAATGTCACCTGCGCAGACGAGAAAAATCATACGACAGATGGTTGTCAGCCCTGCCAGACATCGCTTCAAGAACTGCGCCATGAATTACAAGCCGCCTAGCTACGTGAATTTCAATGAATGGTTGGGGTCATCGCTGCCCAAAAAATGGACGAATAAGGAAGTCCCATACCAAAAATGAAACAATTGGAGAGAGAAAGGCGAAGTAAATGAAGTGATCTTCAATTCCCCGTAGGCCGAAGGGAAACAGAAAAATCAAAAGGGGATTTATGATGGCAAGGGGTATGAGAATGTTGAGATATTTCAACCGTTACCTCCCCAGTATCGGACATAGACCCCGACAAGAACCAGAATCTATGTCCTTTGCAGCGGTTTCCGAGAACTATCTGTGGCTTCCGGAGCTACTAACGCCTCTACCGCCATCGGATGCGGGGCCTCCACCGTAATCACCCATGGCAGTATAGCCACCATAGTCGGGCGAAGCTCCGCTGTTAATATTATTTTCTACCGAATTACCGATGGCGTATCCGGCGAGCCCGCCGCCTGCAGCGCCGATCCGACCGCCCATGGGGCCCGCCGCAGAGCCAGCCGTTCCCCCGACTACACCGCCGACAGCAGCACCGATCCGGCCGCCCCATCCGCTGTTTGAACCACTATCAGATGAACCACCCATAAAACTTCTCCTATCTTGCGCTTTGGGTTGAAATTTCATTATGTGATGCATCACAGATAGTATTATCTGTGCCGGAAGATGCTATAATCAACCCCAAAAGTCGCGCCCAATAGGAAAAACAACCATTGGATGAAACTCCAGCATCGTTTTCCTGGTTCACAAAGACAACTGGGAAATACACTGGCCACATAGTTGAACTTTCAATCATTTCTATTGTGCTGCGCCTTCTCGGGCTTGTTCAACCTTTTGTTTTTCAGGCGCTTATCGACAGAATTCTCCCATTTCAGCGGGAAGATAGCCTCTATATTGTCGTTGCCCTGCTCGTTGTCGTCGCTCTGTTTCAGAGCGCATTCAAGTCGGTGTCGGCATATCTGGGCGGTGATCTCGTCAATCAACTGACACGCGAGTTCAGCAGGCGTATTTATGAACATGTTCTCCACCTGCCGCTCCGCACCCTTCAAAAATGGCAGGTGGGCGAGTTATTCGCACGCATGGGTGAAATCGAGACCATTCGCCGGTTTCTGACCGGAACCATCTCCGGTGTGATCATCGATGTCGTGTTCTCGTTTGTTTATCTCGGCGCTCTTTTTTCGATCAGCCCATCACTTACGCTGATCATCATCGTCATCCTACCAACGCAGATGGCGGCGATCGCGATAGTCGGTCCGTTCCTGCGTCGCCGCTTGAAGCAGTCGTTTCTTGCAAATTCCGCTCATCAATCGCGTATGATCGAGACCTTCAGGAACGCTGAGACTGTGAAGGCCCAGGCCGCCGAAGAGCGCTACGCCAGGCGTCTCGATGGAACGATGTCCGCTTCCCTCGATCTGGGGTTCAAGATCACCAGATTGCACATTGTGAACGGAATCATCAGCGATGCTTTCAGCAATGCTTTTGACATCCTGATCGTCTTTTTTGGCGCGATGCTCGTTCTAGATAACTCCATTACCCTTGGACAACTTGTAGCGTTTCATTTGCTGGCCGGACACGTGTCGGCACCCATCCTTGGACTGGCATCGCTGTGGGAGCACTGGCAGGGCATCAAGATCGCTCGTCTTCGTCTCGGGGATGTCCTAAACGCCCCGTCGGAGGTCAAAACAGGTAAGCAAAACCTTGTCTTGAAAGGACCGGCAACTCTGCGCCTTGAGGCGGTCTCGTTCGGATACACCTCGGACCGTCTTGTTCTCGACAATCTGAACCTAGTGATTTCCCCTGGAAAACCGACCATCATTGTGGGGCGCTCAGGCTTTGGAAAATCTACGCTAGCGAAGGTTCTGGGCGGATTATATCCGCCAGACTCTGGTGCCGTCTTCATCGACGATCAGGTGATGGATAGCTTCACCGCCGAAAGTATCAGGACCAATATAGCCTACTTGCCGCAGGAAGCTGCACTGTTCGCCGGAACGATCAGGGAAAATCTCCTTCTCGCAAAGGAAGATGCCACCGATGAGGAGATGCAAACGGCTTTGCGGGATAGCGCTTGCGCAGAAATGATCGAGCAATTTCCGGATGGAATGCAGACAGATGTTGGCGAGCACGGATCTTCGCTATCGGGTGGTCAGCGACAGCGACTGGCGCTAGCTCGCCTTCTCCTGCGTAATCCCAACGTCTTGATTGTCGACGAACCTACCAGTGCCCTGGATGAGCGATCAGCGTCTATTATCACGCAAACGCTAAATGACCTCGCCAAGTCTCGCACGGTTGGCATCGTCAGTCACCGGCCAGAACTGTTTGGTGCCGAAGCGCATGTCGTCGATCTCGAAAAACTCCAGGAGCGACGACCATGACTGAGGTGTCGCCATCTATGGCACGAGCGTCGCCGACAGTCCGAATAACGGCTTGGCTTCTTCTGCTGCTGTTCGCGGTCATCCTTAGCGGCAGCATCGTTGCCAAGACCGAGGTCGTGGCACGTGGCTCTGGAAAACTAGTTCCGATATCGCGTGTTCAGGTGGTGCAGCCGCTCGCCGATGGCAAAATCATCGAGTTGAACGTCAACGAAGGGCAGACGGTGGCCGAGGGCGAGGTCCTGGTCAAACTCGATCCCACGGCAGCCCAAAGTGACATTCAACGGATCCAGGCCAATATCGAGCAACAATCGCTCGATGCCGATGTGGCTGATGCCATCGTCACGCCACTTGCCTCACAAGATCCTGCAAGTCCCGGCTTCGTCGAGGCTGGTGTCCAGAAGTTCCGTCAGGACTGGCCCGCTAGCTCCGAAAAGGAGCCTGAAGGGGAGGCGCTTGTCCGTGCAACGCTCGTCGCCTTGCGCGATCAAATTTTGCAGACAGATGCTCAACTGAAACAATTGGAGCTGCAGCAGGAAGCGCAGAACGCGCGAATAGAAAAGGCCAAGATCGACCGCGACATCGTTTCTCAGAAGCTTACCTCGGCGGATACTCTATTGCAGCAGGGGGTAATGAGCCGCAACGAACATCTCGATAGGCTCCGAGAGTTGAGATCGATCGATAGCGATGCGCGGGTGGCCGAGAGCGAACTTTCTGCACTGGTGGCATCGACGGAAACGACGAGACGTCAACGGGCATCTGCGATCTCTGACAATCTTGCCACGCAGCGTCGCCGTCTCAGGGAATCGGAGATCGCCCGAGACAGTTCCAATGCTGCATTACGCGCCGCACAGGAAAGGCTGAACAATCTTACACTTCGTTCACCCGTCGCTGGGCGGGTTGAGAACATAACGGTTCATACTGTGGGCGGCTACGTTGAGGCAGGAGCGACCTTGATGGGAGTTGTGCCGACGGAAGGTGGCATGGAAGTGGAGGCTTTTTTCGACAATAGAGATGTGGGTTTTTTGCAGAACGGACAGAAGGCATACGCAAAGTTCGACGCCTTTCCATCGGAGCGTTTTGGTGTCGTTCCCGGCCACGTGACGAGCATTGGGGCGGATGCGAGGGAAAGCGGCGCAAACAAGTGGGTGTATGCAGTGCGCCTCCGGCTCGATAAGTCCGGATTGTTGGTGGACGGCAAGGACATTGGCTTTTCACCAGGGATGACGGTGACCGTCGATGTAGTCACGTCAACACGCAGGCTCATTTCCTACTTTTTCGAACCTATTACGAAGGCGCTACAAAATGGGTTGAAGGAGCGATGACACCAATGGACCCGACTTCGTCGATCAGAAAATTGGGTGCGATGGATGCGCTCGGCTGTATGACGTTTTTGGCACTTCAATCTCCGCTTCACCGACGCTGGTTAATCGCCGACATGGAAACGAACTTCGTTCCCGCACTCAAGGCGGGCCAATGCAAGATTTACTTTTTTGGGCCGGACAATCCCAAGGCCTTTGTGACATGGGCACTCGTCGATGAAGAAACTCATTTAAAGCTGATGAGCGATGGCCTTACACCTCATGAATCAAAATGGGCGTCCGGAGACAACCTTTGGTTCATCGATGTTGTCGCGCCCCATGGCGACGCGGCAATGGTCATTCGGGATATGCGACAAAATCATTTTTCCGGACAAAGCGGATATTCGATCAAGCGCAATCCGGATGGCTCGATTAATCGGATTAAGAAGTGGCGGAACATCCGTTGAAATTGGGTACCGCTCACCATTCCTTTGCCCAACCGCTGGTCAGACATCAGTTGGGCATATGTTACCGCTCAATGAAATAGGGCGAAGCTCAATTGTGGTCACCGCTTCCGATCTGAAAGTTGCGAGCATTTTTCTAATGAGCACTATCCCGGACATACCCGCACGCTTCCGTATCGCCGAAACTGAAGGATGGCTGGTGAACCATCGCATTAATTCGGCCTTGCCTGGCTATCTCATGGTCAGTTCGAAGGTCTTCACCAACGAGCTGGCTGAGCTTACGAGCGGAACCTTGGCGGAACTCGGTCCGCTTCTTGCCAAAGTTCAGACTGTTTTGAAGTCAGCTTTAGGGGCTGAGCGGGTGTATATCGGTCGCTACGGGCACACCCCGGGATATCCCATCCATTTTCACGTGATCCCGATATATCGCTGGGTCGAAGACTTGTTCTGGGATGATGCCCGGTATCGGCTTCTCGAAGCTTTTGCCAACGGGCCGGGGGAGACGGCGACAGACGGAGCGGAAATGACCTTGTTCGTATGGCGGGAGTTCTGCGAACGACCAGATCCGCCTCCGATCAAGGGGCCGTCAGTTTCTGATGTCGTTGAGCTTTTGCGCAAAGAGATTTGGTAGGACACATAATCGCAATCGCGAACGACGATATAACGTCGGATTCGCACGTACACTACGCAAGATTTTCATGCGACGGGCAGGGGCTATGGGTAGGGGCACTCCGGGACTGGCTTGACGCGGCACATTCCCTTTACCTTAATCCCTACTATCAACCCGATCCAAGTCTTTGGACACAGGAAGCCTGCAACAATTTCAACTCTGGAGTGGATAGTCTTCTGGCGCTTTTGCAACGTGAGCTGGATAGTGACTACGAGATCTTGGACCAGCAAGTGCGCTACGCCGAGGACCCGGGCCTGGGTGAATATCTGGCTGCCAATTCAGAAATTTCTGCGATCGAAGATATCAGAGGACCCATGGTTCGCCATGGCCTACCACGCAGCTGTAAGCGGGATGGACGCTAAGTCTTTGATCAAGTAGGCAAGGTGCGGTCACTACGTCGCAGACAAAACCTCCTAACGTGGCGGCCGAAACTCCATCACCCGAAACCTGTCGAATTCCATCCTGGACGCACTATGATTTTTATACCGAACAGAGATTTTCTTGAATTTCACTCTTTGCCAATAGAGGTCATCTTTGCGGTTATCGATCGAGCGGGCAAGCTTGCGGCGCATTGGCACGGACGCACCATGCCGCAATCGCTGCTTGGCAAGCGCATTGGTATTATCGTCGATGACACAGGATGGCGAAATACTACTGCTTTCGATCTAGGCGCAAAGGCGATGGGCGGGGTATGTGTCCAAACTCCGATAAGCTTCAATGTCCGCGAAACCACGGTTGATATTGCAGGATATCTCGACAACTGGTTTGACCTTCTTATCATCCGAACGAAGGAGCTTGCGACGCTGCAAGAGGTCGCCTCGGTTGCAGACGCACCGGTCATCAATGCACGAACGAAGACTAATCATCCCTGCGAAACGCTCGGCGATCTTGCCTACGTCCAGAGTGTCAGAGGAACGTTGGACGGTCTCAAGGTTGTTGGAGTTGCTGCGGATGCCAACATCTTTCGATCATGGGTCGAGGCATCGAAGATCATGCCTATTCACGTCACGCAGGTTTATCCAGAACGGTGGCACGTTACCGATCCCGACCTATTGAACCAGAATTTTCGGACCAGCACCGATATACGCGATCTCTTGGATGCCGACGTGATCGTCACCGATTCCTGGCCGAGTGACGGAACAGAGAGCGAGTTATTGCCCTTCCAGGTGTCCGCTTCTCTCTTAGATAGAGGACGAAAAAATGTGATCTTTCTGCCGTGCCCACCTGTGGCGCGAGGTGAAGAAGTGACCTCTGACGCGATGATGCATCGAGCTTGTCAAAGCAGACAGGCGAAGTCGTTTTTACTCCACGCTCAAAATGCATTGATGGAATGGGCGCTGACCAAGCCGGTCAGTTGAGGCACAGGGGAGCAAATTTTCGACATCGGGCTGCAGCAATCAATCACCGGAAGGTGCACGACCCATTCCGCGAGGATCGTCTCGATCTGCGCGATGGTTTCAGTAGATGACTGATGATGGATGCAATGTCCCCATTCGGCGGAGCGGGCTCCTTCGACATTTGCCAGGGTATCGTCAACGAAAACGATGTTTTCCCGGGGATACTACCCTCGGCAAAGCAAGGAAGTGACCGCAACTCACCTGCGGGAGTGGACACAATTTTTACGAATGCGGAAGAAGCCGCGAGCGATGCTCGGATTTACAATGACGTTGGTTTACGCTTCGATGTTTTTACTGACGGCTCGTTCGATCCGATGTCCATGACTGGTGGCTGGGCATTTGCGGTTTATCGCGGATCCGCTCATGTCTTCGCGGCTTTTGGAGGCGAGGCCCGAACGGCAAACAATGCAATGGAGGTTCTCGCAATCTTGAAGGCGTGTGAATGGCTAGCCGACAATTCGTCCGGGGAGGAGGTGGTCATTCACACCGACTCCACCTATGCTTTGAATGGTTGCATCCGATGGCGGCACATCTGGCGTTCGAACAACTGGCGAAAGCGGACGCCGAACGGGCGGGGTCGCAGTCGGCCTGTTCCAGATTCCGTATATTGGCAAGCGATCGACGTGTTGCTCAATAAGAGCCCAAATATCAAAATTGAGTGGTGTAAGGCGCACGTCGGTGTTGAGGGCAACGAAGTGGCGGACAGATTGGCTAAGCAGGGGCGATTGAACGGCGGCGAATGATGCATTACCGCCGAATTTTGCAGGACTTTGCTTTTTCATCTGGACCCGTAAGCAGAGGGCTATGAAGTGCATACCTTTCACCTGTCATCGCCAGGGAACCGTCCGTCCTTTTACGAGCTGGCGCAACATCTGTGGGGCATCGGCTGTAACGTTGATTCAGATGGTAACAGCTCTAGCCCTGATGCGACCGATTGGACCGAGCTGACACTTCGTTTAAGGTCGAACGATAATGCACGCATTGACGTCGATCCCGTCGGCCACACGGAGCTGCTCGTTTTATCGATACGATCTGAGAATGAGGAATTGGCTTCTCGCGCCGCGATCTTTCTCCAGGATATCGCAGGCGGAGATCTGGTTCGTGTCTAGAGGCTTCTGGGCCCGCCGTGTCTCCTTTACATCAATGTTGCGTTCCTCCGCTTTTCGACAAGGGGAGCAATGCCAGCATAGAAGAATGGAATACTGTCCTCGGGTCCGTTGACGGCTCGGCCCTTGATTTTGCCCATTACTAAAACACCAAGCTGAAAATCTGGTTCACCGATAACCAGAACAAATGGGTTATCCTGATCGCCGCGAAGATAACGTCCGCCAAACTGCCGTCGCGCGGTCTCGAAAACATAGGCGGAGGCTAAGAAGTGAAGATCTTCGGGCAACGTGGCCTGTTTTCGGTAAAAGTCATCCAGAACTTGATCAACGAGCCGCAATGAACTTTCTGAGTAATCCAGCTTCGACGCATCAATGGGTGCCCTGGGGCTTGAGAACGCGTTAACGAAGTCTGCCGCCTGAGAGGCCATTGCGTCCTCGATAGTCGCTGGCATGCGTTTGCGCTTTAGAAAGTCGAAAAGCCCCATCCGTATTGTGATCCCGTTGATATCTATACGATCGTTCGCATTTTATGCATGCGTGAAATGCGACCGCAACCCACCCCAAATAATATGCGTATGTACAACAGGGGATTGAACATGACGCTTGGCGGTCTTTTTGGGCGGATAGCCCTTCTACTGGTCGGCGGGTCGATACTGGTTCCATTTTATGGTGGCGGCCTGATGTGGGTGGTAGCCTTGTTTCTGGCCGCGCCCGCGATCGGGATGGCACTGCTCATATTCGCCCCAATTGAATACATCGCGGCGCGATATGGCGTCAGGTGGCTTGCCTGGATTGTCACGCCATTGGTGGGCGCTGGCTTTCCCTGGCTATTCGCGTTTATCGCGCCGAACCGGGCCAATTTTCTGGCAGGCATCTCGCAACTATGCTTTCTGTCCGGAGCATTGGGGGTTTTATGGACGATATCGTCCCTGACGGCTGCGTTTCTGCAGCAGCCACCTTTGCCGGATGAACGGCTGTTCGACTAATTTCAGATTGGGCGTATTCGAGTATTTGACTTGCTCCGTGTCGCCGCAGTCGGTGCACATTGGTGATGCTCCTTATTTCCACACCAGGAGCATTCCCGCTATATTTCACTTAATTTGGTAGCTGGCTCATAGGAATGGGGGCCCAACTCGGTAAGACGGAAAGGTGGGAATGCCGGCACGACCATATCTTCTGGTACACAGGATAATTATTGTCGTTGCCATAGTGGCTTTCTGTATATTTTACAGTAGGTCCAAAGATGTTCTGATAATTTGGTCCGTGCTTATGCTGCCCGGGATAATTTCTCGGTATATTTCTCCGATTCTTCGAAATGAAACTTATAAACCGAGACCAGACTTGCGTTACACGTGGGCATTCGAATTATCGAGATATATTTGGAATGGATTTTGTGGCTTTCGCAAATAGAAATCGCATTTCAAGCATGTAGTTGGACAATCGTCGCGATACGGACACCGAACGTACGATGTTAAAGAATAGCACACGGCTTAGTTCGTCCTGCTCGGAGGCTGTTCTGGCATGGCGTTCAAGGTTGCGATGATCTTGCTCGTTGCTGTGCCCGCTGCGCACATTTCGTTGGCGGTTTCACCAAAATCCACGAGGTCATGATGCCGGGCATCGGTCGCACGCTCAAGGGGTATGAGCCATGCTGCATGACCACGCGCAGCCAGTCCGTCAAAATAGAGTTTCTGGGCTGAAAACGGCACGTTCTTTTCTCGTGGGTCGCCAATTATGAAAATTCGCCGCACAGGGTCGGCTGGGATCTTGTCGAGCGATGTATAAGGGTCGAAACGTGTCAGCGCCTCTCCCGACTTTATGAGACCTCTTGCCTGGAGGTAAGCGCGATAGGCGGATGCGCCAGAAGATATGGTGGCACAACGCAGATCATTTCGACGCGCAAGCATTTCCGCAACCAACGTTCCGCCGCCGCTGTGGCCGCCCAAGGCCCATGTTCCGATTCCATATCGCTTCTTCAGGCCGTCCAGGGCGGCGTTTATGAGTGCCGCCTCGATCGGCCGACCTCTGATCGTGAAGTGTTTTCCGGCACTACCATAAGTGCCGGGGCGACCCAGAAAGATGGACGGAACACCGAAACGCGCCGAGAGGCTTTGCTCCAGCGCGACCATCTCGGTTGGGCCAAACCCACTTTGCCTCTTTCTCGCATCGTGCCCTCTCGGCCCCAAGACATCGCCGTTCAACCAGAGTGCCGCGATGTCGTTGGAACTGGGGCGGGGCTTCAAGCCTGCTGCATAATATCTTAGGCACGCCTTCTGCCCGGCGGCTTCAACCCAAATGGCCGTTTCCTTCTTTTCCAGGACAGCGCAATCCGATCTGCTGATATGAATGCCATTGACGACGGCAACCGGATCGAACTGGTCTTTCTCGGGAAGGGATTGGGCTATCGAGCAGGCCGCCGAGAGGATTGCTATAGAGGCGGTCAAAATGGCCAGGCGTAGCTTAGGCATAGAGTGCTCCCGTGATGGAGCCTCTTATGGGAGGCCAGATAATGCCGAAAATATGTGCGGCCCAAAGACAGCAGGCGGATTCATGAGAACACGGTTAATTCGAAACCGTGGAAGGGAAACCAGGGTTAAGGATCAGTCGCAGCCAGAAACGCCGCGATTTCAGAGCGGTTGCGCAAAGTCACCTTGCGGAGAGGATGTACGTCGAAAAACTGATTATGGGCATCGTAAGAATTCATATGGTTCTTCCGATGCCGATATCCTCGCGTGTACTCCAGCAGTTCGTTGAACTGCTCTAACGTGCCGCCGTCTTGAACGCCCCGCTCTTGGAGGTTGGCAATGCATTCGTCCTCTGGGAGGTCCAGCCAGATTAAAGTTGTCACGCGCGGCAGGACCTGTCGAATGATCGTTCCGTAGATACCTTCCATGATCCAGCGATCAGCGGCAGCCGCCTCGGCCACCAATCGATTTCGTTCCTCGCGAGGTCGCTCCCCGGCAAAATTCGGCATCCAATGGAGATCATCGAGATGAACTACGGGGCTGTTCAACCTTCGAGACAATTCGTTGGCCAGCCAGCTTTTGCCGCTACCGCCATTGCCCATGACGAATATTCTATCCATAGGTAGATCGTTGCTATGTAATGGCGTGCCACATGAAGGATTAGGCAGACAGGCTATGAATGAAGCAATTCAAATGCCATGGTTGTCAATCTAACTTCCGCACTATCTTCTGGTTGATCTGAGCGCTCCTGACGCAAATTGGCAAGACATTTTATGTTTGCCTATAAATTGCACGCCGACTGAGAGGAGATACCATTGCGGCAAGTACCGGATGCCAGCCTTGCTTCGGCAATCGCATCAATGGCCATCGGCAAAGTGCCGGTCGCCGTCCAGCGCTTCACGACAGGCTCAAGCCATTTCGTTTTCGATCTCCAGTTTTCAGATGGCTCTTCCGTTGTCGTGCGCATCGGTAGTCCGTCTGCCCGGATCGAGATGGCCGGAGCCGTTTATCTTTCGCAGCTATTGCGTCCAAGAGGGGTGCCACTTCCGGCAATTCTGGCACAAGACGTCGATGCAGAGTTTCCTTGGCTCTTGCTGGAGCGCTTCCCGGGTGCCGATCTGGGGTCGGTCATCACCGCGCTAACGGAAGAGATGCTGGATGGGATTGCTTCGAGGGTCGCCCATTCGCAGGCCATCACCGCAAAAACTGCCTCTGAAGGAAAGTACGGCTACGCAGCACGGCCCGAGCAAGCGGCGTTTAGCGAATGGTCGCGGGTGTTGTTTGCCAACCTTGCCCGTTCGCGACAGCGCATCGGATCTGCCAGGCTCTTTGATGTCGAAGTGGTCGATGCGGTTGAGCGCGAGGTCAATGCTAGCCGGGGAGAACTGAACAAGATCGAGGCGACACCTTTCCTACACGACACCACGACTAAAAACGTTATTGTGACATCCGAAGGGGTGTTCACCGGTATTGTCGACGTTGATGACCTCTGCTTTGGCGATCCACGCTATCCAGCCGCCTTAACATTGGCCGCGTTGCAGGCTTACGGCGGCCCTGAAAGCTATGTGTCTTCGTGGCTCCGGCATGCGAACTATGCTGACGACCGACTCTTTCGCCTCTACGTAAGTGTCCTGCTGCTCGATCTGATGGCGACACACGGCCATGTTTCCAATGGAAACGAGTCCCCATCAATGCCGAAGGTGCGGGCAAGAATGGAGCGTGCACTTGACGCCAACCTCAAACTGGCGCGGCAATAGCAATTGATCGCTACTTGTGTGACGAACCCTCGGTCGTTCTGCCCGATTAAATCATGGGGCGATGTACTCTGTAGCAATGGCCGGTCTCTAACCTAGCCCAGCGGCCAAGAAAAGCCATGCGGATGTTAACACGGGTGCAGCAAAAAACTGCCAATCCGGGATATCTTTGAATCGAAGAATGGCGGCAAATACGAACGTGCAGAGACCAAACGCGCCTACGCCCAAATGCAGCTCGGCAGCCCATCCTATACAGAGAGGACAGCCATCTTTTCCGAAGACATAGTATTGGTCTGCCAGATAGTCGCTGATCGTTCCATAGCACCACCATGCAAGAAAGATCACGAATGCCCATGCCAAAGCCCTGAGGTGATTGCCAAGAACAACGGCAATCCAAGCAAAGCCGCCGATCACGCCGAAAAAATAATGATCACCATTCCCGTCGGGTCGAAAAAACGACCCATCACCGCTATAAGCTAGTTCGTAACCTTGGATAAGAAAATGCACACCAAGGATGATGAGGGCACCGGATAGGGCCAGACGGAGCAATTTCTCTGTTCCGCTATCAGGTGGTGCGAACCAAGCCATGGCGATGAAATCGCCTGCTAAACTTCTAAAATATTTTCTCACTCGTATCTCGCAAATGCAGTGGCTGCGGCAGCTTGACGAATCGACGTTAACAAAACAATCTCCCTCTTGGCGTGGCCGACGCCGAACCTCCCAGGGCCTTCCCCAGCATGGTCTTCAAGGGAGGCAAAGGGACTTTCGTCTCGGGTCGTTTGTCTTGGTCCTATCGTTTGGGCGTTGTTGCTGGGGAGCTTTCGTTCGAACGGGAAGGCCTGACAATGACAAAGAACGGAAATCTCAAACGTCGTGTCCGTGCCCGCTCGGCAAAAACCGGCGAGTCCTACACAACAGCACTCATGCATGTTCGTGGTACGCCACCCAGCATTCCTATTGACAAAACTCTGCGCCTGGCGGTCGCCCAAACCACACTGTTCAACGATCCTCGCGATACGCAAGCACTTCGAGCCAGCGGGCTGGAAATCCGCCAGCTGATGCGGAAGGCGAGGGCAGGGGGCGCTCAGCTTATTCATTTTTCCGAAGGCACCACTTGCTCACCCAACAAGCGCATCATGTCCGAACTCGGCCCAAGGGAAATCGGTCCCTCCGATTGGAGCCGTTTCGAATGGGGTGTCGTGCAGGAAGAATTGCAAGCGACCGCCAAACTCGCAAAACAGCTCAAGCTTTGGGTGGTGCTGGGCTCGGTGCATCAGCTGACTCCACCGCACCGACCCCACAATAGTCTGTATGTCATTTCCGATCGTGGGGAAATCGTCACCCGGTATGATGAGCGGTTGCTCTCCAATACCAAGATTTCCTTCATGTATTCGCCAGGAAAACTGCCGATCACGTTCGATGTTGGCGACTTTCGCTTTGGCTGCGCCATGGGAATGGAATCTCATTATCCCGAGATATTTCTCGAATACGAACAGCTTGGTGTCGATTGCGTCCTGTTCTCGACGACAGGGGAACTTCCGGACGCCGCTCCCGCTTTTGCTGCGGAGGTGTTGGGGCATGCTGCCAGCAATACCTATTGGGTGAGTTATGCAGCGCATGCGCCGCAAAGCGTTATTATGCCTTCCGGAATTGCCGCTCCGGATGGTTGTTGGGCGGCTCTATGCTCAACGGACGGACGTCCTGGCATTGCCTTTGCTGATATCCAGACTGATCCGGAGAATTTGGCTCGACCGTGGAGGCGAAAAGTTCGATCGGATCTCTACGGTCCCCATCAGGTCAACGATGATCCCCGCAGTGACGGTCGGAATGTTTTCTGAGGAAGCATCGATGGTCAGTGGGGCGACCTCGTCCCACTGACACCGCCGCCTCGTGATCAGCGTTCATAGCGTACGGCGTTTGCCTCAAGCCAATGAAAGGAGCGGCATGATCTCTGGGTGAGCAAGCGGCTCGACAAGTTCAATGCCGTTTAACGGCACCCATCTCAGGTCGGTATGTTCATCGCCAATCAGTTGTGGCCGCCAATCCGACCAGTCGGTCACCGCGTACACCTGAAAGGTCACACCTCGTTGGAAGTCTTCGAAGGAACCCAAATGTCGGGAGGCGACAACGGTCACGCCGACCTCCTCTCGGACCTCTCTGATAAGTGCGACCTCAACGGGTTCGTCGGTCTCGACATGGCCGCCAACCAGATCCCAATGCTCGGGATGGTGCCGCTTATGCGCCGCACGTCGCGCCATCAACACCCTGCCGTTTTCGACCAATGCCGCAAGCACGATGGTTGTCATGATCCTCCTTTAGCGTCTCGAAGTACAGAATCTTATTGCGGATTCAGGCGCTGCGAAAACATCATATGGTCGGCGTCGTTGTCTAAGCGACCGTTTAATTATGCTGTTCTGATGGGCGGATGTTGGCGGTTGGGGTGATCGCACTCAAACTGGCAGCGTCGACTGTCATGACAATCAATTCGGTTTTGATGTCGCCAAGCAGTTCAGAGGGTGGCGTCGCCTTAATGGAAGCCAGGATCTAAAGGGTGGTGCTGTCGGCTTTTCAGGCGTCAACCGACAATGCGATTTCACGCCAGGTGGTGACGGCTTGGGTGCGGAGTTGGCGATGATCGGTGGCAGAGAGATGTTTCCGATGAAGCTGAAAGAGGTTGGCGACCTGACCATGGACCGAGACGAAACGTTGACATTGTCGCGCTGACTTAAAGCACATCATTCGCCGCTCTCGGCGCCGTAGCGGCAGATGAGAATTTTCGGCACGGTT
>JGI24740J21852_10000259_pt1 | contig 22312 bp, 15 predicted proteins | sample KBSCornC6_FD_21852 | JGI IMG/M metagenome (IMG submission 21852) | reverse complement strand
GTACGGCTGCTCGGCGCCCTGGCTCGTGTAGTCGTTCACGGCGTGGTGGCGCACGTGCAGCAGCACAAAAGCCTTGTCGTCGTATGCGGAGACGGGATGATTGGTCAGCCGGAAGCGCCCGGCCGTCGTCATGGCCTGCACAAAGCCAGCGCCCTTGAAGCGGTGCGCTTGCGCCTCTTCGGCCTCCATGGCGTAGCGCGCGTAGCGGCGGCCATCGTCGCTGTGGTCATACAGCGAGTGGTATTCGTAGCGCTCGGTGCCGCCAATGTTCGGGTTCTTCAGCGTGGTCGGCACTTCCACGTGCATCAGCGGCGACGATGGCGTGTCGTAGTTGAAGTCCCGATAGGTGATCTTGCCCACGCGAAAGTTGAACGCCTCGTCCCACCGGTCAATGCCGTTGCGCTCGCTGGCGGCGCTGGCGCCGTAGTACGGAATCGTATCGACAGGCGTCAGCGCCTTGAACAGGTCGTTGGTGTCCCCGATGACGAGCACGTGCCGGTCTTTCTCATAGCGGTGCGTCCAGAACATGCCCTCCTGCTCCATCAGCCGGGCGCAGAAGTTGTAGTAGGACTCCCGGTACATGACGACGTATTCAAGCGGCGCCTGCTCCGACTTCAGGTTGAACTCGAAGTCATGGAAGCCCAGTTCGACAAAGATCTCGGAGAGGATGTCTTCCGCCGTTTTGTTCTGAAAGATGCGGCAGTCTGTCGAGCGCGTGAGAAACCAGAACCATGGCACCACCGTCATCTCGTAGCGCGTGACCGAGCCGGGGTGCCCGACGCGCCCGAACGATGCAACGTAGCCCTGAAAGTAGCGCTGGCCAATCTCCGGCCCCGCCGCCAGCTGGCTGAATACGCCCCCCGTCGACTTGGGTTCCAGCGACACCGACACCTGCTGCCCGACGATCTTGTCGATCTCGATATCACTCTGGTGTGACAACAGGTCGAGATGGATTTCCGGCAGGCGGCTGACGTACTCGTCCACCACCAGCGCGTTGACGAGCAGCGCGTCGGGCCCGAGTGGCGACTCCATGCGCACGAAGCGGCTGTCTTGCGTCAGGCGCGACTTGGCGCCCGGCATGCCGTTGATGGCGTCGGCAATGGACGCAGGCGAGCGCCCGAGCAGCGACATGCCCGTCTGCGCCAGTTGCGCCGCGCGTGCTGCACCACCAATCAACCCGGCACCGGGCACATTGCCCAGCATGCTCGCGGCATCCACAAGCGTGCTGGCACCCGCTGGCAGTCCGCCGGATAGGGTCGACAAAAATGAAGTTCCGGACGGCGCTTTGCCGTTTCCGGTAGAAGTGAAACTCATGGGCCCGCTCCCATCGTGCTATGCGATTTAGAGCCGCTAACAAAACCGCCCTGGCGTCGTTACGCCTCCTTGCCGTACTCCAGTACTGTCTGCGTCGGCACGCCTAGCCAGGGCAGTTTTGTTAGCGGCTCATACACCGGCCGGGCCGACAACTTCGTGATCAACTGGAACACCCATTGTCTTCGGCCGGAATCCCCCCGGCACCTCCCCATCGATACATTGCCGATGGATGATGGAGCGCATCCTAGTGGAAGCGCGTGTTCAACAGGTAAGCGTTCCGTTACGCAGCGTCTGAAAGTTATTGAATTCTGATTTAACGCGAGCTAATCACGCTGCAATGCGTGCGCATACATGCACGTCATGCGCTGCATGGCCACGCAAAGATTAACGATCGATAAAAAACAAACGTGATAGCGCGTGATTGCGCACCGCACTCGCCAAGCCTGCCGACACGCGAGACGCGCGTGTAGAATCCTCGCCCCAACCTTGCTGCTCGATCTCCCCGCATGGACTACCAAGCCATTCTGGACACCATCCACCGCGACATTCAGCCGTGGCTCGGCCAGGGGCGCGTTGCCGACTACATCCCCGAACTGGCCGGCGCGAGCGCTTCCGATTTCGGCATGGCCATCGTCACGCTCAGCGGCGAGGTGTATCGCGTGGGCAAGGCCGATGTGCCGTTCTCCATCCAGAGCATCTCCAAGCTGTTTGCCTGCACGCTGGCCTTCCAACTGGAGGGCGAGGCGCTCTGGAAACGCGTCGGCCGTGAACCCTCCGGCAATGCGTTCAACTCGCTGGTGCAGCTGGAATACGAAAACGGCATCCCGCGCAACCCGTTCATCAACGCAGGGGCGCTGGTGGTGACCGACGTGCTGTGCCGGCGCTTCGTGCAGGCGGAAACGGCTCTGGTGCAGTTCATGCGGCGGCTGGTCAATAACCCACGCATCGACTATGAGCGGCGCGTGGCGGAGTCGGAACTGGCCCATGCCGACCGCAACCGCGCCATGGCGCACTTCATGAAGAGCTTCGGCAATCTGCAAATGCCCGTGGAAACAGTGATCGACGCGTACTGCCGCCAGTGCGCCATCGAGATGGACTCCACCGACCTGGCGCGCGCCGTGCTCTTTCTCGCCAACGGCGGTGTGGTGCCCTGGAGCAGCGAGCGCATCGTCGATACCAGCCCCGCCAAGCGCCTGTCTGCGCTAATGCTGACCTGCGGCACCTATGATGCCGCAGGCGATTTCGTCTACCGCGTCGGCCTGCCGGCCAAGAGCGGCGTGGGCGGAGGCATCGTTGCCGTGTTGCCGGGGGAGTTTGGTGTGTGCGTGTGGTCGCCGGGGCTGGATATCAGCGGCAACTCGCTGGCGGGCTTGCAGGCGCTGGAGTGGCTGACCACGCTAACGGGCCGCTCCATCTTCTAGGCGGCGCGATCGATCGTTTTTCTATCCGCCCACGCGCAACAGAAAGAAAAAAGCGCGGCGTCTTCCAAACGCCGCGCACCGTGCGCTCATGGGGGGAGCACAGACGTTAAATCGATGCGAGCTGCCGGCCGCGTGTTTCCGGCAGCGTCAGTGCCGCCAAGATCAAGATGCCGTAAGCGCCCGCCGCAAAGAGGCCGATGGCATGGCCCAGGGAAGAATGCGCGCTCACCTGCCCGATCAGGAACGGAAAGCACGCACCGACCGCCCGGCCGACGTTGTAGCAAAAGCCCTGGCCCGAACCACGCACCTCTGTGGGGAACAGCTCCGTCAGAAACGCGCCCATGCCCGCGAAGATGCCCGAGGCAAAGAACCCCAGCGGCAGACCCAGCAGCAGCATCAGGCTATCGGTCACCTCCAGGTGCGTGTAGGCCAGCGCCACCACCATCGACCCCACCGCAAACAGAATGAAGTTGCGCTTGCGGCCCAGGCGGTCGGTCAACACGGCGCTGGTGAGGTAGCCGATGTACGAGCCGATGATCACCACCGCCAGATAACCGCCGGTGCCCAGCACCGTGAGGTGGCGTTCGGTTTTGAGAAAAGTCGGCAGCCACGTGGTGATGGCGTAGTAGCCGCCCTGTGCGCCCGTCGTCAACAGCGCCGCACGCAGCGTGGTGCTCAGCAGCTTGGGCGAGAAGATGGCGAAGAAGCTTGTACTGCCGTTGGCCGATTGCCGTGTCTTGGCCTCTTGAAAGACTTCCGGCTCTTTCACCAGCCGGCGCAGAAAGAACACAAACACCGCCGGCACGATGCCCACCAGGAACAGCGCGCGCCAGGCCGTCTCAGGCGGCAGCACGGTAAAGAACCAGGCATAGAGCAACGCCGATGCGCCCCAGCCGATCGCCCAGCCGGCCTGCACCATGCCCACGGCCTTGCCGCGATCCTGCGCGCGGATGGCCTCGCCGATCAGCACGGCGCCAGCCGTCCATTCGCCGCCAAAGCCGAAGCCCATCAGCGTGCGGGCAATCAGCAGCTGCTCGTAGTTCTGCGCGAGGCCGCATAGAAAGGTGAAGACCGCAAACCACAGGATGGTGATCTGCAGCGCGCGCACGCGGCCAATACGGTCCGACAGAATGCCGGCCACCCAGCCACCCGCAGCAGATGCCAGCAGCGTGCACGTACCAATGAGGCCCGCGTCCGCCTTGGACAAGCCCCAGATGCCGATCAGCGTGGGGATGACGAAGCTCAGGATCTGCGTGTCCATCGCGTCGAGCGCGTAGCCGACTTTGCAGCTCCAGAACGTGCGGCGCTCCTGCGACGAGATTTCGCGATACCAGCGGAACAGGCCGCCTGACCCAGCGGCAGGTGAAGCTGCGCTGTCCGCCTCGGTGGGCGCTCGCGCAACCGTTGCTTCGGTTGTCATGGTGCTTCCTCCTTTGATTGATGCTGTCTCGATGCTTGTATAGGCCGGCGCCTCTGCGTGCGCCGGTAAGAACCCCTACCCGTCCGTCGTCTCGTTGGCTGACGTCTCAACTCAGCGCTGCGGTACGCAGATCGGTGATCAGCATGTGCCCCGGCGCATGCGTGATACACAACTCGGGCCGCGCCTGCTGCACAACGGATTGCGGCGTCACCCCGCACGCCCAGAACACCGGCACTTCGCCCGCCTGCACAGGCACGGCATCGCCCCAGTCGGGCTGCGCGAGGTCGGCAATGCCGATGGCCGCCGGGTCCCCAAAGTGCACCGGCGCGCCGTGCGCCCGCGGCATGCGCGAGGTGATCTCAATGGCGCGAATGGCGTCAGGCACCGACATCGGCCGCATCGACACCACCAGCTTGCCCGCCAGGCGTGATGTGCCCACCGTCTCGATCGACGTGCGGTACATCGCCACGTTGCGCGACAGGGCGATATGGCGCAGCGGCACGCCGGCTTCCATCAATGCATGCTCGAACGAAAACGAACAGCCGATAGCGAAAGCAACCATGTCGTCGGTCCAGAGTGCTTCCACATCGGTGGGTTCATTGGCCAGCTCGCCGTTGCGGTAGACGCGGTAGCGCGGCACGTCGCGCCGCACGTCCACTTCCTGACCGAGGTGGCGAAACACCGGCACGCCGGGTTCGGTCACGTCCAGCAGCGGACACGGTTTCGGGTTGAGCTGGCAGAAGCGCAAGAACTCATTGGCCCAGGTGTCGCGCAGCATCACAATGTTGGCTTGCACATAGCCGTCGCATAGGCCGCTGGTGTGGCCGCGCAATACGCCCGAACGCGCTGCCAGCCGAGCCGAATACGGATTTGCGTAGGCTACGCTGGCGCCGCGTGTGTAGGCCTGGGGGGGTGCCGGTTGCTCCAGCGTGTGTTCTGCGCGGGCCGTCTCCACTGCCGATTTCATGCAAGCTCGTCCACAAGGTTGATCGTGCGGGCCATTGTGAAAGCGTGATGAAACACGGTCCAACGAAAGTTTCGGATGACCGGCGATAGGAAAAGGTGATTGCCACGACAGTTGCTGAGACTAGTCTAGGCCGCCACGCTGCTGCGCTCCACCTCTTCTGCAACCGCATAGCGTGGCCCCACCGACAGGCAGAACTCGCGCGCCATCGTCCGCGCCAGGCCGACGATGGCCTCGTGCACTTCCAATCCGGCCCCCGCACGCCAGGAAGCAATGATGGGCAACGTCGGCAACGCAGGCTCGATCTCCAGCACGGTCAACGCGCCGCTTTCAATGCGGTCGCGCACCAGCACGGTGGGCAATGCCCCCACGCCAAAGCCGTCCCCCACCAGACGCGTCATCGCTGCAACCGAGTTGACGCAGTTCACACGTGGCGATTCGATGCCGTGCAGGTGCAGCAGATTCAGCATGTCCTGATGCGGCCGCGAGTTGCGCACGAAGGTGATGAGCCGTTCGCGCGCCAGCTCCTGCAGGCTGGCATAGGGATGCGCCAACCGCGAATTGGCGGCCACCACCCAGTGGATGGGGTATTGCGCAAGCTGCACATTGCGCACGCTTTCCGCGCGCAGCACGTCCGTCTGGAAGGCGATGTCGAGTGCGCCCTTCTGCAGTTGCTCAACCAGGTGCATGGCGCTGTCGGCCACCAGTTCAATTTCCAGCGCGGGAAACATCTCGGCCGTGCGCGCAATCAGCGGAGACAGCCACGTGTGGATGACGCTGTCCATCGCCCCCACCCGCACGCGCCCCTCAAAGCCCGGTCGTTGTGCCACGGCGGCCTGCAACTGGTGCAGTGTGCTCACCATGCGGTCGGCGTATTCCAGTACCTTGTGGCCATCGGGCGTGAGCTGCACACCGCGCGTATCGCGGTCGAACAGCCGTACGCCCAGCTCTTCTTCCAACGCGGCAATGCGCGCCGAGATGGACGCCTGCGTGGTGAACAGCTTGTCCGCCGTCAGGCGGAAGCTGCGCAAACGCGCGACCCATACAAAGGTTTCCAGAAAACGTAAGTTCATGCCCTGCCCCTCGTTTTGTTTTCGACGGCGCTGCCACCCGGTTGCGGGCGTTCGTACTGCAACGCAACGCAATCGCCCCAGCGGTTGACTCCGCAGTTGCGTCATACCGCACCGGTTTTTACCGATGACGAACCAACCTGCCACGGCGCCTCGTAGTTTCTACAACGCCCGCACCAACATTGCCGTGCCGCACTACGTGTTTCGCCAATAGCTGCGCCTGTGTCCGGCGTCCAGAATGCCTGTATCAGCGGATCGCTTTCAATCAGGCTCACCCCGCATGGGGCGCCGCTGGAGAACGCTATGCCCGCCATCGACGAGATCAACGGCCGCATCGTCTACTACCGTCCGCCGCCCCCCAAGCCCCAGCCGACGCCCGCCCAGCAGCAGGCTGCGGCCAACGCCCAGACCAAGACCGACGCAGCCATCCAGACGGCCAACGGCGCGGTCAACAACTACATCAATAACGGCGACGACTCCGACGCGGCCAAGGCCAAGCTCGACCAGCCGCTGTCCAACGTGATCAACACGGTGCAGAACGAACTGCGCCTGCAGGCCGACCAGGCCGCTCCCGGCGACGAAAAGCAAGCCGTTGAAAACGCCGCCAACGCCATCAAGAAGCGCGACCCGAACGCACAGTGGCTCGACAAGATCGTCGACGACGCCAAAGACGCGGTGGAGAAGCAAGACCCGAGCCAGCGTGCCGCTTCCGAAGCCCGCGACGGCGTGCTCGACGCGCAGGACAAGCTGCAGCAAGCGCAGAGCGTCAAAGTCACTAGTCGCATCGCTGCGGAAGACAAGGGGGCATCCGTCAGCGCCGCCCAAGCGGATCTGGACAAGGCCATCCAAACCTTCAAGACCGCCATCGGCAACGAGCTGGCCGGCTATGAACAGTTTGGAACGGGCGACAACCTGAAAGCCGCCAACGACGCCGTCAATGCGCTCGCCAGCGCCCACCCCGACTGGGATGACGGCAGCCTCGCGTTTGCCAAGAACATCGCCACGAGCGATGCCATCCAGTACCAGATCAACCACATCAACCCGAACGACCCCACGCTCTCGGCACAGGACAAGGCGCTTGCCACGAATGACCCGGTGCAGTTTGCGTGCGTGCAGCTTGCACGGCCGTATGCCAACGAAAAGAACGCCGAGCAGATCTACGAGCAGATCGGCGCGGCCAGCTACGACGTGCGCGTGAACTACACCAAGGACCAGGTCGCGGCCAAGATGAAGGCAGGCGATGCGCAGGGCGCGCTGAAGATCCTGTCGACCAACATGAACGACGTGTCGGTGTCCGGCGTTGATACGGAAGCGCGCGACAACCTGTTCCAGGTGGCGGGTGAGCCGTACTTTGGCGCACACAGCGACTACTTCAACAAGCAGATCACCGACCTCACGCAGGTCTACAAGTACAACCCGGACGACCCCGACGCCAACCGCAAGATGGCCGACAACACGGTCAAGTACGACGCGGTGGGCAAATGGATGAAGGAGATCGCCAAGGTGGCGCCGCCCGAGGTGGCCAGCAACCTGCTCGCCACCGTGGAAGGCCGCTTCAACGACAACAAGCACTGGTTCCAGAGCAATGCCGGCGCCGACACGTCGGGGCTCATGCCCAACGGCTCGGACTTTTACGGCGGCCTGAGCCTGACCGCCGCCGTGGCGGATTCGCCGCGCTTTGCCAGCGATCAGCCGAGCACCGACCACGCCCAGCAGGTGGCCAACTGGCTGACCACCAATTCCAATGCCAAGTCGTTCCTCTACAGCATGCAGACCTCTGGCTCGGGGGGCAGCATGCCGTCGTGGGTGCCGGTGCAGAACGCCGTGGGCGATGGCAACGGCGCCACCGTCACCAACGCGCTGATCCAGCAGCACGGCAAGGACCTGCCCAACGTCGACATGCTGCAACGCGCCTTCGACCGCGGCAACGAAAAGGTCCAGCAGAAGCAGGCAGAGACGGACTACAACACCTTCCAGTCCGACCAGAACACGGGGCTGAAAAACATCTTCGGGCAGATGTCCAAGGCCACCTTCGGCAAGGACACGCCGCTCTATAGCGACAAGGCTGTCTCCTTCAACGGCCCGAATGCCGACACGCAGCTCAAGAACTACATCGGTGGCGCGCTGATGATCCAGGCCGACAATGCCGGCGCGCAAAACAGCGGCAACACCAGCGCGGCATGGTTTACCAACGGCAACAGCACCAAGGTCATCGACGAGGTGAGCAAGGAGATCCACGACGTCGCCGGGGACAACCCGACTGTCAAGGCCATTCCCATTGCGTACGTCGACAAGAGCGCGGGCGTCATGCCCACCGCCCTGTTCGAGGTGACCGGCAAGGATGGCAAGACGCACTACATTGACGACCGCGGCTGGGACTACAAAGACCTGGACGACTACCGCCACAACAATGCGCTGTCCGATGGCGGCACGATCTACGTGCCGAAGAACCTTGCCGGATCGGTGTCGGTGGACGGCAAGGGCATTCCGGATGTCGACCACTTTAGCGCGCACGTCACCACATTTGGGCAGGAAGTGCGCCACGTGGTGGACGTGGTGGCCGGCGTGGCCACAGCGGTGGGCGGCGTGCTGCTGTCCGTCGGCTCGGGTGGCACGCTGGCGGTGGTGGGTGGCTTCATGGTTGCAGCAGGCACGGGCTGGATCGTGGGCGAGTCGATCGACCACCTCAACACGCTGGCCGACCACGGCCGCTCGTGGTCGCCCACCAACCCGGAAGCCTTCAACGACTGGCTCGCCATCGTGACCTCTGCCGCAGGCGAATACAGCCTGGCGGGCAAGGGCCTGTCGGCCGTGTCGGAAGCCGCTGCTGCCTCAAAGATGTTCACGCTCACGCGATCGGCTTCGGATCTGGTGGCAGGGACTGGCGGCGTGGTCATGACCGGCGCGCAGGTCAAGGACCTGCTGATGTATGGCGACCGCATGTCGGGCGAACAGAAGGCCGAATCCATCATGTTCCTCGGCCTGGGGCTGGGGCAGATCGGGGCGACGCACATGCTGGAGCGCGTTGGCCTATCCAACGGCACCGCACGCAACGGCCTGCTGAGCGCGCTCAAAAACAACGCCGACCGCTACAAGCCCACGGAGATGGTCTCCGAGCCCACCACCGTGGCGGCCAACGACCCAGCCAGTGCCGGACGCCCCACCACCGATCCGACCACCGACCCGGTGATCCTGGAAACCGGTGGCAAGACCACCGAACCCGGCAGCACCGGAAAAACGGGAAAAACCGGCACGGACACCACCGACCCCATCGACCCCACAACCAAGCCAACCAACGAGCCCACCAACGACACGGGCACCACCAAGCCCGAGGCAGACCCAAGCACCTCATCCGGCAAGACCGGTGACGAAGGCACCCCGACCAACACGGGGCCTACCCGTCCCTCACGCCCACTGCCGGGCGCACTGGACGATCTCGCCAACCCCGAAGTCACGCTGACCAACTTCACCGACACGCAAAAGGCGCTCGACGCCGACACGCAGACCGCGCTGTCGCAACATGCTGACCTGCTGCTCGACGCAGAAAACTACCGCACCAGCGGCAGCACCAATGGCCACCACCCGCACGGCGTGGGCGTGCGGAGCCTGGCTAAAGCGCTGGCGAAGATGAGCGATGAGCAGCGGCAGCTCATCCTGAGCAAGGCCGAGTTCGCGCATGACACCGCCAACGTCAAAGACCCGGTACGCATGAGCTGGCGCCAGCGCATGCAGCTCTATCGCGGCAAGTCGTCGGTGTTCGGGCGCACGGCCGATCGCATCATGTCGCCGGTGGACCGCATCCAAGCACTGTTCGTTGATCGGGGCATCCGCAAATTCTTCGTCAAGGGCGGCACGGAAGATGCTGCCGCCGCACTGCAACCCGCCAATCGCATTCTGCTGGTGACGGGCTTCACCGTGGGGCGGGATCCGGTCTCGGGCCGCGCCCTGCCCGAGACTGACGGCCCGGTCGGCACGGCCGAACTGGCGGCCAAGCTCGCGCTGACCGGCCGCGACATGACCATCGCCACCGACTCGGCCAACATGCCGGTGGTGCAATCGGTGCTGGCGAGCTTCAATGGCGGGCATCTCGTCAAGCTCGAGCCGTTCGACGCCAAGCGCGGCCAGCCCGCACGCGACGCCGCCAACGCGCTGCTCGACCGGCTGCAGCCGGATGCAGTGGTTGCCATTGAACTGCCTGCACGCAATGCCGACGGCGATTACCTCAACATGCGCGGCATTTCAGTGGCGGAAGTAAACGCCCCGAAGGACCAGATCATCCTGGAGGCCAACAAGCGCAAAGGGGTCATCACGGTGGGAGTGGGCGACGGCGGCAACGAGGCCGGCATGGGCAGCCTGCGCAGCAACATCCCGCCGGTCAAACTGGCAGATGACACCACGATCGATTTTGCGTCGACCGTGCCGGTAGACCACCCCGTGACCGCGTGGAACTCCAACTTTGGCGCACAGGCCATCCTGGCCAACATGCTGCACCGGATGGGCCGCATGGACCTCATGACCACGCCGGAAGAGCTGCACGCCGCCATCAAAGCATCGGTGGATGCCGGGGCGGTAGACGGTGTGAGCCGCAAGAGCGAAGCCAGCGTCGACGGTTTCCCCTCGCAGGTGCACCAGGGCATGCTCGTGCTGCTGCGCGAGGCCATGAACCACATGCCCACCGACAAGACCTTCGACGAAGCCACGCCCACCGAGCCTTTCACGTTTGCCGCCTTCGATTCCAGCAACGGCGGGCTGATCGCCGCCAAGAACATGCTGGCGACCATCAAGGCGCAAACCGGTGAAGACCTGCCCGTGGCCATCGTGGTGGACCACGCCAATGCGCCCTACGGCCCCAAGAGCCCCGACACACTTATCCGCCTGGTCGGCAACGGCCTGCAGACCGCACAGCGCCTGAAGGCCGCCATGGTGGCCATGGCATGCAACACCGCGTGCACGGCCTTCCCCAAGGCGCTGGACAACGTGGATGTGCCCGTCATCGATTTGATTGACGTCACCTCGCGCGCCATCGTCCAGCACGGCGGCGACCGTCCGGCCGTCATCGCCACGGCGGGCACCGTCAAGAGCGGCGCCTACCAGAGCAAGGTGGCTGAACTAACCGATGGTCAGATCAACCCGCAAGCCGTAGCGGCCCACAAGTTTGCGGATTTCGTCAACGAGCTCAAGCACAAGAGCGACGATCCAGAGGTGAAGAAGGAACTGCAGGCGGCGTCCGACCTGTACGTGTCGGAGCTGGACCCGGACACCACGTCGCTGTGGCTGTGCTGCACGCACTACCCGGCCATGAAGGATTTCCTGGTGACCTCGCTACAGAAGCGCGGCATGGATATTCCGGTGGTCGACCCGATGCAGTACCAGGCCAAGGCGGTGCTCGACGCCATCGGCCAGCAGGAATGGCATGTGCCCAGCGCGGCGTATTCGAGCGACCCGTATGTCGTCACCTCCGGCAAGACTGGGCCGGTCAGCGAATCCGCCCAGAACCTGATGGAACTGCCCGATGTGCCGGTGCAACGCGTGCGCCGGTTTGGCCCCGGCAAGACGCTGGACAGCGTGATCCCATCGAACCCCCGCCTTGAGCCGAGCCCCATCACCAATGCGGTTCAGGCACTGTTCACCGGCAACGCGGCCCGCATTGAAAACCCGTTGGGCATCGACCAGGCCGCTGCCGCGCTGCAAGACAGCAACCGCATCCTGGTGCTGGCCGGCGCACGCAACGCACACGGCGCGGTGGATACCGATGGCATTGCCGGCGCCGCCGTGTTCGGGCACGACATGCAGGCCGCGGGCAAGAGCATCGTCTACGTGGTCCCGCATGACGCCGTGCCGGCGCTCGACGCCGCCCTGCAGGCGCGCGGTGCCGCCGTCAATGACTACAGCATCGTCCCCTTCGATGCCCAGCACGGTGAACAGGCACGTGCGCTGGCGCAGGACCTGCTCGACGGCACAAATGGAGTGCCACCGGATACCGTCGTGTCGATCAACGTGCACGGCCGCAACGCAGAAAACCGCTACGTCGACCAGAACGGTAACGACGTCACCGACCAGACGGTGCCGCTGGATGAGGTGGCCGTTGCCGGTTGGAAGCGCGATGGCGTGACCACCATCGGCGTGGGCTCGCGCGGGCACGAAGCCGGCATGGGCAATACGCGCCGTACCGCGCCGCTGGTGACGCTGCCCGACGGCTCGGTGGTGGACCCGCGTTCCGTGGTGCCCGCGGACCACTACGTGAGCGCGTCGAACGCCAACTGGGGCGCGCACGGCCTGGCGGCTTCGGTGCTGGAAGCCGCTGGCCGCACGGATCTGCTGACCACCCACCAACAGCACATGGATGCGCTGCAAGCCACCGCCAACGCCGGTGCCGTGGATGGCGCCACGGGGCAGGCCACCGCCACGGTGGGCGGGCAGGACAGCAACGCCTATCAGACCGTCGTGCAGATGATCAACCTGGCGGCAGGCAAGAAGCCCGGCACGCCACCACCCGCCTCCAGTGCAAGCGCCCCCAATGGACCAAGTGGACCGAAAGGCCCCGCCCCCGACGGCCCGAGGGGCACCGAGCCCGACACGGCCGCACCGCCCGTCCACGCCAAGGGCAACGCCGACGGCGGCGACGGTACCCCGCCCACCGCGCCCGACAGCGCCGGCGAACCCAAGCGCAAGCCGTGGATCCGCTGGATTTTTGCGGGCTCGCTCACGGGGGCGTTCTCGACGGCGGCCAGCTCCGCCACGCTCACCGGCACGCACGCCACGTCGGCGGTCTTCGACCCATCGGTCACCAGCCCGCTGTCGTTCATGTATCGCGGCAGTATCGCGGCGCTGCGCGCCAACAAGACGCGCGCCATCAACGCGCAGGTCGGCAAGCTGGGCACGAAAGATTCGGGTTCAGCGCTGACATGGCTCAAGACCAACCTGTCCGACCATGGGCGCCGCTGGGGCGTGACCAAGGGCGACCGGCAGACCATCGCCGATGCCGTTCAACGCTTCCAGGACAATCCGGATGCGCTCACCGCCGCCTTGGCCAAGGCAGACGACCCCAAAGCCAAGGACGACCCTGATGTGCAGGCGTTGCAGGCGCTCAAGGGCGCACCGGGCAAGCTGCTCTCCCCCAAGAGCCCCGTGGGGCGTGCCAACGACACGCTGCAACTGCTCACGCTCGCGCTCAACAACGGCAACACCGCGTACTGGTTTGCGACCCATGGAGCGCACCTGAACACGCCATCGTTCTGGAGCAATGCGCTGTTCCTGAGCGCCAACCTCGCGCTGTCGAGCCGCAACTTTGCCGGCCGCCTTGGCGCCACGTTCAACGATAAGGCGACCAACACGAGCCCGTGGCTGAACCGTGCACAGGCGTTCACGATGTCGCTGTACACGGTGGGCTCGGTGCCGCTGGCGATGAACGATGCCCTCATGCACACCAACAGCCCTGCCATGGGCGCCACCAAGGCGGCGCTGGACCTGGCATTCGGGGCCGGGGCACTGCGCCTGGCGGGCGACCTGATGCCCAAGGTGGGCCAGCGCTTGCCTAGCAATGCCGCGCTGCCTGGTGGCGTGATCCTCGGGGTGGCGGCCGTGACACGTTTCGGTATCGAGCTCTTTGCGCCCAACCAGGCCGCCAAGCCGGCCGTCGCGCAATTGCAGGCCAACGGCAACGTCAATCCGAACGGGCAGGACCCGGACAACCCGCCCCTCGCGACGATCCCTCTGCCGGACATGCAAGGCGTGAGCGGTGACGTGCTGCGCGCAAGTGCGCCGCCTGCGCTGCCATCGGTCAGCGCGGCGAAATCACCGCAATACGCGATCGTCGGCCCCGGCGACACGCTGTGGCAACTGAGCGCCGCCGATGCGGCCAAGCTACTGGGCGCCCCTGGCCCCGCATCCGATGCACGCACGGCTGCAGCGCTCGACAAGCTGCCCGCCATGAACAATCAGTTCGATTGGGCTGCGCTGGATGGCAATCCGTACACGCCAGGCGCAACGGGGCAGGACCCGGACCTCGTCGTCCCGGGCGACATCGTGCGCATCGGTTAGCGAAGAACGTAAGCGCTCGAAAACGGCCGTCTTGAGGCTGCTTATAAAACGGAAAGGGGACGCCACCCAGCTGTTTTTGTCAGTGCAACAGAAAACGGGCGGATTTGAATACAACGTCCGTCCCGTAACGCCTGCGCCCGGGCCAGCGCCGAGGCAGCCGTCACGCCAGCGTCAGAGCGCTGTCATGCCGGCCGCCTGAGTTTGTATCCGAGGACCTTCATGCCGTTGGCTTTCGAGCGTCCCGAGCGGGAAGGCCAGCCGGAAGACTTCGTCTCTGAACGTCCAGTTTCGCTGACGTCTCGGATCAGGTCGGGTGTGAGGGCAGAGAATCCGTACCAAGCCGCAGTCCTGCCACACCTATTTTCCGAGAAACCATCCCATGGGCTCGCCGAGAATCCCGTCCATCTTCAGGCCGTCGTCTACCTCATCGTCTAGCTCGGCATCTGATACACACGGGGCCAGCCCTGCACGCACCCCGTCGCATGAATCGACCTCTGCTCCGAAAAGTCGCGGGCTTGGCGTTCTGGGCAATTTGCCGCGTCTGTTCCGCCGTAAAGCGTCGGTAACATCAGAATCGCCCGGTGCATCGAGCAGCCGCACGCCGCAGATTTCCTCGCCAGAGCGCCCCCTCCTGACCCGGCAGAACGCGCTCGGCCCACAAGCGGCACGCAGCCAAGATGCGGCGCCCCCCGCGGCCGAACCCACGCGCCGCAGGCCACCCCCACAACGGCGGCCTGTGGTCAGGCCACCGACCCGCCCGCCCGTACAGCAAGAAGCCGCTCCGCTGCGCACGCCACCGGCCCGGGCGGCGGCTGGTGCGTCGTCTTCTGCTTCTACGCCGGCATTCACATCTGGGCCGACAGACAAGCGTCACATCGCACTGCACGCGCTTTCGCCAGAGATACAGGATGCGCTGCTGGATAATCTCGATCCTGTTCGCACGCTCGGCCTCACGGATGCCACGGTGCTCTACCGCTCCACCCACAAGTCGTGGCTGCAGAACATAGACGGCAAGCCGATGCTGGGCGGCAATCCCGAGTCCGTGGCCACGATCAACAACTACCACGTGCTCAGGCCAAACACCATCGACCCCATCACGCTGCGCATGATGCCGCCCGAAATGCGCGACGATCCGGCCATGAAATACGCGCCCACCAAAATGCGCGCCAACGAGCTGCCAGTTCCAACTCTGAACGTCATGCACGGCGCGCGCGCCCATGAGACAGCCGCTTATGGCGAGGGTAGCAAGAACCACGTCCTGGTTTCGATGACGCTGGGGGATTTGCGTAAAGCCGGTGGCGGACAGGTGTTCCGTGATGTGGATTCCGCGGCTGGGGGGGCATCTGCCGTGCCCCTGATCGTTACGTTGCCGGAGGGGGCATTGGTGCCCGTGAAGATTGGGAAGTAGGATCGCCAGAGTGCTGTGTGTGTGATCGACAACCTGCACACGGGCCCAAGCGCGGACCTGCTGCCGCTGCGGTGCTGTCATATCGTTGGTCTGGGCCTCGACGGCGAACAGCGTACCGATGCGCTCGATGAACCCAGCCACGGGATGCTCGGCGCGCTTGGCCTTGGACAACGCTTCTTCAGCCTCGGGCGTGGATTCTTGAGCGCTTAGCGAAGAACAGCGGGCGCAGCAATCAGGCGCCCGTCCTTTTTCTTTCAAGACGTGGATGACACGTACGGGTTGCCCACCGCGTCAGCCCCTTCGGCCCAGCGCAGCAGCGCCGCGACATCGCGGAAGAGTGTGCGATCAATGGTGGTGTCCATCGGCACGGTGTCGTGCAGGCGCTCGGCCAGGCCGGCGTTGGCGGCAATCGGCACCAGGTGGTATTCGGCCATCTGCCGGATGCGCTGGACGGCTTCTCCGCTGCCCTTGGCGATCACCATCGGCAGCGTGCCGTCACCGGGGTAATACAGCGCCACCGCATGCCGCGCGCTGAACACGACAGCCGTGGCAATGCGCATCCGATCTTCCAGCGCGCTGTATTGCACTTCCAGCGCCAGTTGCCGGCGCCGGCCGACGATATGCGGGTCGCCCTGCAGCTCGCGGTGCTCGCGGCGCAGCTCGTCGGTCGACATGCGGTTCTTCTTGAAGAACTCGAAGCGCACGTGCCAGTAGTCCAGCGCGGCCATCAGCACATACACCACGGCCGCCCAGCCGAACAGCACCAGCAGCAGATGCGCCACCACAGCCAGAATGGCCCCCGGCCGCCCATAGCCCGCCTGCAGCGGCAAGTCCAACGACCCGCGAATCACCACAAACAGCGTGAGTGCCAGGCACCCCACCTTGAACAGCATGATGGCCAGGCCGATGAGGTTGCGCACGGAAAACATCCGCTGGATGCCCTCACCCGGATTGAGGCGGGACATCTTTGGCGTCAGCCGTGTGGGGGCAAACATGCCACCCACCTGCGCAAAGGCCCCGAGCACCGCCAGCACGGCCACCAAGCCCAGAACAGCCACGCTCATCAGCGCCCATTCCGCGCCCGCCGAAGCGAGCGCCTGCCGTACCGCCGCAGAGGGATCGCGCGCCTGCGTGACTGCCGTCACGTTCTGCACCAGCAGCCCGCGCAAGTGCTCCAGCAACCATGGCCCGCCCTGCCACAGCAGCACCAGCATCCCGATGAACACCAGCGCGCTCGTCACGTCCGTGCTGCGGACCACCTCGCCTTCGCGCCGGGCATCTTCCAGCCGGCGCTGCGTGGGCTTGTGCTGTTTCTCGCTCATGGCGCCGCGCTGTGCAGCAGCGCACGCAGCAGCCAGACCATCTCGCCGTTGCCGGCCAGGAAGGTGCGCAGCGATTCAAAGACAAAGCCGAGGAACAGCACCATCATCAGCACCGCCAGCAGGCTCTTCACCGGCTGCGCGAAGAGGAACACATTCAACTGCGGCACCGAGCGGTTGATCAGCCCGATGCCCAGCTCCGCCACCACCAGCACGATGATCACGGGCGCAGCCAGCTTGAGCGTCCAGCCGAGCACGCTGTCGGCCTCGTGCACGGCAAACTGTTCCAGCGCCACCGATGCACTGGGCAGCATGCGCTCGATCGGCCAGAGCTTGTACGACTCGAAGAACGCGCCGAGCATCACATGCAGGCCACCACCCGTAACGAACAGCGTGATGGCCATGAAGCCGAGAAAGCTGGCGGTCGGGCCGCTCTCGTGCCCCGCCACTGGGTCGAAGAATGACGCGTTGCCCGAGCCGGTCTGGAAGTCGATCAGGTGGCCGATGTTCTCGATGGCCCACAGCAGCGCACCAAACGCCATGCCCAGCAGCACGCCGATCAGCGCCTCCTTGAGCGCCAGGGCCATCCACAGCCCACCGCCCTGCACGTTCATGGCCGCACCCGCCATGGAAGGCGCCACAAACACCGCCAGGATGGCGATGAACCCGCTGCGCACCATGCCCGTCACCACGCGCCCGCTGAACACCGGGACGATGAACATGATGGGCAGCAGACGCGGCAGCACCAGCAACGCCTGCCGGAACAGGCCTTCCATGGATTGGGGGTCGAACCCTTGCATCGGCTCAGGCAGTGGTCTTCTGGTGGGCAAGCTGACGGGCGATCTGGGCTTCCAGCGCAGCGTCTTCTTCCTGCCACTCTGCGGCACGGCGCTGCGCGGCCGCCACGCGCTGCTCGGCGCGGTCAACGGCTTCGCACTTCGCATTGGCGCGGGCCACATGCCGCTGCGCACGCGTCTGCGCCAACTGCTGGGCAGCCAGCATTGCGCTGGTTTGGGTCGATTCGACATGCGCATTGACGATGGCGCGGTCCAGCGCCAACCGTGCCACATTGGCACTGCACAGCAGCGCGACGGCACTGCGCGCGTCGTCACGCACAGCCTGTTCGATGGCGGCGTCGTGCGCAGAACGCGCTGTCACCGTCTGCTGCAACCCCTGCTGGGCTGCGGCGTTCTGTGCAACCGCCTGCGCCACCAGAGCGGCCTGTTTCTGGGCGCGCGCCATGGCGCCCAGCTTGCGTGCCTCGCGCACACGGGCCAGTTGACGCAGCACGTCGCTCATAGCGCCCCCACCACAGCTTCGAGGTCGGCCACGGTGCGCTCCAGCTTCACGCGTACGTCAGCGTCTTGCTCGAAGAAACGCGTGAGCGCAGCATGGGCACGTAGTGCGGTATCGCCCAGGGCATCGCTGCCTTCGCGGTATTCGCCAATCTGCACGAGCAATTCGATCTCCTGGTACTTGGCCAGCAACTCGCGCACGCGTTGCGCGGCTGCGCGATGCGCGGGCGTGGTCACCTGCGGCATCACGCGGCTGATACTGGCCAGCAAATCGATGGCCGGATAGCGCCCAGCCAGCGCCTGCTTGCGCGAGAGCACGATGTGCCCGTCCACGATTGAGCGCACCTCTTCGGCAATCGGGTCGCTCTCCTCGTCGCCCTCCACCAGCACCGTATAGAACGCGGTGATGACACCATGCGCCCCTGCCCCCGCACGTTCCAGCAGCTGCGGCAACACCGAGAAAGTGGACGGCGGAAAGCTGCGCCGCGTGGGCGGCTCACCACTCGCCAGGCCCACCTCGCGCTGGGCCCGCGCAAACCGCGTGAGGGAATCGACCAGCAACAGCACGTTTTTGCCCCGGTCCCGAAAATACTCAGCCACGGCGGTGGCCACCAGCGCGCATTTCACGCGCTCCATGGCCGGCCGGTCGGACGTGGACACCACCAGCACCGTCTTGCGCCGCGTGGCCTCGGGCAGGCACAGCTCCAGGAACTCACGCACCTCGCGCCCGCGTTCGCCAATCAGCGCGATGACGTTGACATCGCTCTGCGCGCCGCGCGCAATCATGCCCAGCAGCGTGCTCTTGCCCACGCCCGATGGCGCAAAGATGCCGAGCCGCTGGCCGATGCCCACCGTCAACATGGCGTCGATAGCGCGCACGCCGGTTGAGAGCGGCGCGTCAATACGGCGGCGTGACAACGGGCTCGGCGGCTCGGCATGCGTGGAAACGCGTTCGTTGGTGAACAGCGGCCCACCGCCATCCATGGGGGCGCCCAGGCCGTCCAACACCCGGCCAAGCAGCGCATCGCCCACGCCAAAGCGGTGCGCGCTGCCCGACGGAATCACCTCCGTGGCCGCCGACAAGCCGTGCACACTGCCCAGCGGCGTCAGCAAGGTGGACTGCCGCTCAAAGCCGACGACTTCCGCATAGACGCTGCGTTCACCCGGCGTGCGCAGTTCGCACACTTCGCCCAGCCGCGCCTGAATGCCCGACGCGTTGAGCATGAGCCCCACCGCACGGTGGATGCGTCCGCGCATCTGCACACCGGTGGGCAGGCCGTCGGCGCGCTCCAGCACGTCGCGCAGGCTGCGCTCCAGGTCGCCTGCATCGATGATGTGGCTGACGGCGGGCTCGGTCATGTTTTGTCTCCGGCCAGTGCTGCATGCAACGCGGCAAGCTGCGTATCGATGCCGGCCTCAACCACGCCGGACGCGGTTTCCACCACCAGTGCCTCTTCCGACAGGCTGGCATCGGGCACCACGCGCACGCGGCGGGTGCCGTCGGTCATGGTCTCCAGCACGCGCTCCAGGTCGGCCACCTGCTGCGGGGCAATACGCACCGTCAGCACGGGCTCGTGTTCGACCAGCGTTTCGATACGCGCGAAGGCCTTGGCGTAGATGGCATCGCGCGGCAGATCGGCCACCAGCTCGCGCACCGTACGGGTGACCAGCTCGGCCATCAGTTGCTTCATGGCGGCCAGGGCGCGGGCGTTGGCCAAGGCATCGGCATACAAGCGCGTGGCAGCTTCGCGTTCGCCTTGTTCGTACCCGGCGTCGTAGCCAGCCTTGAGTTGCTGTTCGCGCTGGGCCTGCGCGTCTTCCAGCAGGCGTGCACGTTCCTCCTTGGCGGTGCCGAGAACGCTGTTGGCGTCCAGCAACGCAGCGTATTCGTGCTGCTTGAGCACCTTGCGCTCACTCAGGATGTGCAGCTTGTCGGTGGTGATCAGAAAAGCCAGTCCCATGCCGGCACCTGTTCAGGAATCAAGCTCAGCCGCAGCAGTTCGCCCAGCTCGGCACGCTGCGTGCGGCCCAGCAGATAAGGCGGCCGATCGGCACCTGCGGCATTGCGCGGAAACTTCAACGCCAGCCGCCGGATGACGGCCGGGCCAAAGGGCACGAGAAAATCGGTCAACAGCCGGCGCCCGCGCGCGCGTACGGTTTCCACCGCAAGGCGTGGGTGCTGACGTTGCGCGTGCAGGGTTTCAGCCACGGCATCGAAGGCCGGCATGCGCTCAAGCACAAAGCTCACCAGCGGCGCACCAAAGGCCGCATCGATGGCCTGCCGCGTCTTGCGCGGGACTTCACCTTCGCGCAGCCATTGCCGATGCAGGCCCAGCCCGCAGCACACCGCTATGTGATCGAGCGCGTCGGCTGGCAACAAGGCAATGCGCTTTTCCACCGGTGCGAAGTCGTAATCCCATGCGTCTTGCAATTGATGCGTTTGCAGCAGCGCGCGCGCCAGCACGGCACGGCCCGCTTCGCCGTAGCGGGCAGGATCGCGCAGTGTGAGCGGCCAATCCGCCGGCAACCACGACGCATCGATGTAGCGATCCGGCCGCAGGTTGAACGTCGCAACCAGCCCGGCCAGGCGCGCGTCCGTGGTCATGACGCGCGCTCCGCCCCGCGTCCGCCTGGCCGGCCGAGGTTGTCGAACACACCACGCCGCCATGCCACGAGGCCCGTCACAGCCAGCGCCGCGACGATCAACAAGCCAAGCAGCCACACCAGCGGGTTGCGCGTGCTGAACGTGCCGAGCAATGCTGCCCCCTTGCGCACATCCACCGGCACCGGCTGCGCGCCCTGCAGAAACAGCGACACGTTGTCGTAGCTCAGCCCTTCAATACTGTGTGCGACGAGGTCTTTCACCATTGGCGCCATGGCGGTCAGGTTCACGCCGGGCCGATAACGGATGTACACCGCAGCCGACGCCGGCTTGGCCTTGTCAGCCAGCGGATCGTTCTCGGGAATGACAACGTGCACGTGCGCGAGCATCACGCCATCCACATCCAGCAGCGTGCGCGACAGCTCCTGCGATACGCCGTAGATGTAGCGCACGCGTTCCTCTGCAGGCGTGGCCACCAGCCCCTGCTTCTGGAACACCTGCCCGAGCGAGGCCAGGCGCGGACGCGGCAACCCCTGCGCGCGCAGCACGGTAAGCGACGGGCCCATGTCGGCCTCGTCGACGGTGAGCGTCCAGGTGCGGCCCTCCTGGCCCTGGCCATCCTGCGCCGTCTTCTGTGCACCGATGCCCGCCGATGACAGCGCCGCCACCATCTCGTTGGCTTCGACCTCTGACAGGCCGGTGTACAGCTCCTGCTCGCAGCCGGCCAGGCCGAAGAGGCACGCCAGCGCCAGCAGCACCCCCAGCAATCGGTTCATGTCAGCCTTCCTGGTTCTTCAGCAGCGAGTGGCTCACGCCGTTGGCGGCCTGCGCGAAGCTCATGTCCATCTGGTATTCGGCCAGCGTCATGGAGGCGAAGTAGCTGAAGTCGGCCAGCTTCACCATCGTCATGGTCACGTCCATGCTGTCGAGCGAATCGAGCATCTCCTGCCGTTTGGCGTTGATGCTGGTGTAGCGCTCGTTGAGGTCGTGCCCGTAGTCGCGCCACTGGCCCATCGCGCCATCCGCACCGGGCCCGCGCGTGAAGGTGAACGAGACGTCCGGCACCGGCGATGGCGTTGTGCTGACAGCGTGGGGCACCACCGGTATCGGCTGCGCCGGCAGCGTGGTCGGCTGCACGGTGGCGGTGGCGACGGGGCGCATCATGCTGCCGAATTGCTGCGCGTCGGCCGGGGTTGCGGCTTGCGTTGTGGGGGCACCAATGCCTTGCTCGACCCGTCCCGGGCCCTGAGCAGCGTAAGCCGCAGGGTTGACCTGCGCGGCTTGGCTGGCGCCGGCTGCACCCGTTACACCAGCGGCACTGCCAGCTTGTGCCTGCGCTGCCTGGGTTGCAGCAACGGCCGCAATCGCATTCGTTTCGATCGACATCGTGCCCTCCTGAATGGGGTGAAGCGGCGGCAGGCCTCGCCCGCCGCCGCAGGGATGCGCGTCAGCTCGCGCG
>JGI24740J21852_10000256_pt1 | contig 22585 bp, 15 predicted proteins | sample KBSCornC6_FD_21852 | JGI IMG/M metagenome (IMG submission 21852) | reverse complement strand
AAACATACAGCGGTAATTCCTTATGGCGGGGAAAACATTACCAATGATATTAAGAATGGCCTGGGCGTACTGAAAACACAGGCAGAGCAAATGAAAGTGCAGTTCGGCTATGCGCTGGCAGATGAAGCAAAGAATAATGCCTACATCACTATTCCCGGCCTGCGCGGACAGAACCCGAAGGAGATATCTGTAAAGAACCTGGCGCACATTATTCAGGCGCGTATGAGCGAGATTCTGGATTTTGTAGTGTACCACCTGAAGCAGATAGGCATGGATAATAAAATGCTGAATGGCGGTATTATCCTTACCGGTGGGGGCTCCCAGCTGAAACACCTCATACAGCTAACCGAATATACTACGGGTGTGAATGCACGTATCGGTTACCCGAACGAGCACCTGGCCAGCGGGCATATTGATGAACTGACGAAACCCATGTACGCTACCTGCGTAGGCTTAATACTGAAAGGTTATAACGATTATGAGAATGACCGCAGGGCGATGGAGGAAAATTATGTAAAGATTAACACCAGCTTTATTGCCAAGGAAAAAGCTTCCAATAAAGGAGTCACTGGCGATGACTGGATGCAGGAAGAAGAAGAACCGGCAGAAGATACAGCAGCCATCCAGGCAAGGAAAGCAAGCGAAAGGAATGCATCTTTGAAAAACTTCCTGGACAGGATGAAGACAAAGATCATAGATATGTTCACAGAAGAAGAGGACGCAAAACTATAGAACAATTAATAATTAAAAATTAATAATTAATAAGAAGAATTACGGAGTACGGAAGTATAATTGAAAGACTGGCCTCAATATTGTTAATTCTTAATTATTCATTATTAATTATTTAGGCAACTAACCCATAAAAGAGATAGAGTCATGATACATTTTGATCTTCCAAAGGAGAAATCCTCCATCATCAAGGTAATAGGCATTGGTGGTGGTGGAAGCAATGCGGTGAACCACATGTTCAACCAACGCATTGAGGGGGTGAATTTCATTATCTGCAATACCGATGCGCAGGCAATCGCTAACAGCCCCGTTCCAAATAAAGTGCAGTTAGGACCGCACTTAACACAAGGACTGGGCGCTGGCGCCAATCCCAAGATCGGTGAGCAGGCAACGGAGGAATCCTTTGAAGAGCTCAAAAAGATACTGGAGGTAAATACCAAGATGGCCTTTATTACGGCAGGCATGGGCGGCGGCACCGGTACCGGTGGAGCGCCTATTATTGCGCGTATCTGTAAGGAGCTGGGTATTTTAACCGTAGGTATTGTAACCACGCCCTTCTCCTATGAAGGGAAGAAACGTATGATGCAGGCAGATGAAGGTGTGAACCGCCTGAAAGATTACGTGGATACGCTGCTGATCATTTCCAATGATAAGCTGCGCCAGAAATACGGCGATCTTAAATTCAAGGCTGCTTTTGAAAAAGCAGATAATGTACTGGCCACGGCTGCCAAATGTATCACAGATGTGATCAACAGCACCGGCCAGATAAACGTGGACTTTGCGGACGTTTGCACCGTAATGCGCAACGGCGGCGTAGCCATACTGGGCGCCGCTACCGCAGAAGGTGAGAGCCGCGCACAAAGGGCCATTGAAGAAGCCTTAACTTCTCCGTTGCTGAATGATAACGACATCAGCGGCGCTAAATGGATCCTGATCAACATTTCATCCGCCGAAGGCGAATTTGAGCACACGCTGGATGAAATGGATACCATACAGGCTTATGTACAAAGCATGGCCGGTGAGGATTGCGATGTGATCCTGGGTGTGGGCTACGATCAAACCCTGGAACGCAAATTAGGCGTAACTATTATTGCCACTGGTTTTGAGCAGAAGCCTATACAGCGCCTGCCCATGAATCCGGAAGCGGAGACTAAAACAGAAGAGCCTAAGATTGTAATGCAGCTGGGACAGGATGGTGATGAAAAGAAAATGACCAATCCCAAAGCGCAGGGCAACCTGTTTGTGGAACCCACAGACCATATGGCGCCCCGGCTGGTAGAACCGGTAGTAACGCACCCGCAGCAGGCAGCTAATTACACGCCGCCGCCCGCTCCGGAAAAACAGAACTTTGTATTAAACATTGAGCCTGACCCGGATTATGTGCCGCCGGTAATACCCGCACAGCCGGCGCCACCGGCCAGTAACAATACTGCGGCAGGAATTAACGTTATACGTCAGCAAACACCGCCGCCGGCAACATTCATTCACATAGAACCGCTGAGCAATACGCCGCCACCGGCCAATGACCAGCCGGAAATGAAAATGGTGTTTAAGGAAGAGGACGAACCGGCAACACCGCCGCCGGCGCCAACGCCTACACCTGCACCACCTACATCTGCTGTAGATGAACAGTTTGAAGAGCAGAAACGTAAGCAGGCAGAAAGGATAGCCAAGCTGCGGAGCATTAGCTTCAATGTGAAAACGATGGATAATAATACGGAGATTGAGAATGTGCCCGCTTACCTGCGCCGGAACGTAGATCTGGACAATGGCGCCGGATCCGCAGAACGTTTTTACTCCAATTATACCGTGAGTGAGAACGGCCAGAACCAGGCAGAGATCAATACTATCAATACCTTTTTAGATGGGAAAAAGCCCGATTGATGAGGAACAATCCCTCATGGGTTAGTTCTCTGCATTTTTTCGTTTGATTGTTTTTTAGTTGTGTTAAAGAAAGTCCTCCGGTTCTCCGGAGGACTTTTCATTTTAAGGTCTTTTATTGCAGGCTGCATAACCCGTCGGACCCAATGCCCAAAGCCAGGTTCATGGTGTTATAATAGCCCTCTGAAGCGCACAGGAAGGTAATGTATACGATCTGTTCATCATTAAAGTGCTGCTGCAAGGTTTTAAACACTTCATCCGGTACCTGTTTGTGCAGCGTTACTTCTTTTACATATTGCAGGCAGGCACGCTCAGCCGGCGTAAATAAAGGATCAGTATCAAAGGCATGTAATGCACCCAGCTTTTGCATACCCTGGCCCTGCTTCATGGCAAAAGCCTGTGCAATATCCAGGCAAAAAGAGCACTGGTTAATATCAGATACCAGCATATGGCAAAGGATCTTCAGTTCTTCCGGCAGCGTTGCCTCCTGCTGGATCTTATAAAACAGGGAAGCAATTTTCATCATCCGCGGTACGCGGGCATAAATAACTTTGGCAGGCGTAATTACCTTGCCCATCACCTTTTTAAAATACTGGTAGCTCAGCTTCAGGTACAGCCCTTGCGGTTTTTCAATGGGCGCTAGTCTTAATGAATGTTCCATGGCAAAATGTGTTTTTTACCCTTAAGACAAGCGCATACCTGTTTTGTGACAATTTTTTCAGCCGGAATACCGGATATTTTTCAACTTATCAGGATTGCGGATAAAGTAAAAGCTCTCAATGCCTTCCCCGCCTGCTTCAAAACAAATGCACAGGATAGGTTGGCGGGTAGCAGCGTCAAATACACCAATGCTCTGCTGGCCATTCACCCACAGCTGCTGGAATAAGGGCTGCACCGCAGGCCGGTGTTTGAAAATACCCAGTATAAAGCGCGCCACGGTATCCGGCCCAAACAGCGGATGTGTGGCAGCAGATGCTTTGCCGCCGCCATCGGAGTAAAAGGCAATATCCTCCCGCAGCAGGGATACCAGTTTGGTTTGATCCATGTTTAAGCAGGCATCTATAAAGACTTTCATCAGCTGCTGGTGGTAGGCAGTATCTGTATTAAAACGTTTTTTATCCTGCTGCAGTTTTTCCTTTGCGCGATGAAGGTGTTGCCGGCAGCTGGCTTCCGGAATGTCCAGGATGGTTTCCAGCTCTTTGTAGGCCACATCAAAACTTTCCCTAAGCAGGAACACGGCTCTTTCCAGCGGGTTTAACTTTTCCAGTAAAAAAAGAAAGCCAATGGAAAGGTGGTCATCTTCTGCTGCAGGTGGCTCCACCGTGGCTGTAACCGGCTCCGGCAGCCAGGGACCGGGGTAGAGCTGCCGTTGCCGCTGTAATGTTTTAAGGTGGTTAATACTGCGGTTGGTAACCGCCCGCAGTAAATAGTGCCGGGGTTGTTGTATGTGATGCACATCCATTTCCAGCCACCGGGCATAAATATCCTGTACAATATCTTCTGCCTCCTGCCGCTCCCCTAACATACGGTAGGCAACAGATAATAACAGGGGCCGGTACTGGAACACATCCGGATGCATAGGGTTAATATACTTTAATGATCTGTCCTGTAATGCCGCCTTCCACGCTCCTCACATAAGCGTTCACTACCCTATCCATCGGGATGGAGTTAAAGCCCGGGAACAGCGGTTGTAATTCCGCAAATGAATCTTCTACCACACCGGGGCCTGCGGTAATGATCTCATGTTTGCCGCTTAGTGCAGCTTTTACTTTCTGCCCTATGGTGCCACCGGCGCCTATCATCAATACTTTCATATGCGTAATTATTTTTTTAATGCTTCCTGCTGCCGTACACTTTCTGCATGTACATCCTCATACAGCTTTTTAATGAATTCCTCTGAAAGCTGCAGCTGTTTGCCTTCGGCAATGGCCCTTTGCAACACTTCGTTAAACCGGTTGCTTTGTACTACGCCAATTTTATGCGCCATTTTATAAGTACCTATTGCGCGGGCAGCTTCCATTCTTTCTCCCAGCAGCTGTACAATTTGTTTATCCAGCTGGTCAATCTTATCGCGGTACAGGGTCATGGTATCTGTCTGGGGCGTTGCGCTGCCTTGTGTTTGCGCCTGCGCTTTGCCACCGCGTTCTACGCTTTTAATATCTTCTTCCCGGTTCTTTTTAAAATCAAAATGCTCATAATCGCTGGTGGCAGGCACCTGTACGCTGTAGCTGTCCAGCACATCTATTTCAATTTGTATATGGTCTGTTAGCAGGTCTATCATATGTCCGCCTTCATTTTTTTGTGCAGACAGGAAATGGAAATGATAACCTGAAATATTGGTGTTATCCATGAACACCGGCAGGCGGTAGCCTACCAGGTCGCCCTGCGCGCTGTTATAAGTAAAAAAGTGCTGCAGGCTTAACATATCTGCCAGCGGTGTATGCTGGTGTTCTTTTACCGGTGGAAAGGCACGGGTTTTTAACATGCTGAAAGTGCCGTTAATGTGAATAGCATACATGCCATTCACATTCGTAAGCACACTATCCAGCAAATGAAAAAGCGCCGCTTTATTCATTGGTTTATCAGGCGTGATCTTAATAGATGGATGAAAATAATTGACCATTGCAAAAGAAGCCAGCTGTTTATCATTCACCTCAACAGTTTTACCGGTGTGTTGCGTTTGATAGATCTTGCCGTTAAAGATGATCAGCTCACCATCCAGCAGGGCCGGTGCACCCAGGCCAAAGTTGCCGTGTTGCTTAAGGGTGCCATATGGGTAAATACCATCGTACAAACCACCAATCAATGCGCCTCCAACGCCGGCAGTATATAAATGATGTAAAGTATCATCCCCCTTATGTATGCGGCTTTGGCCGGCAGGGCGTGCAGATAATATTAAAGCCAGTACTGGGACGGTTAAGATATGGATAAGGCGCATAGTAAATGGTTTAGATCTTAGAATGACATCAAAATTACAGCACGGGGCTGTATGGTGCAAATGAAATTATGCAGGCAACCTTATTGCAGCTCAGTGCGTATAATTTAGGGATATAACCTGTTTAAAATTCTTACTGGCAAAAGATATGGCCTTGTTCATGTGCCTACTGAAGAAGTAGGCGATTATTAACACGTTGTGATGTATATAGCCTGGTGATGATAATTGCCGGGCTATTTTCTTTTAACTAATTGCGTTTCCGTAAAAGGAGCAATGAGTGAGAGAATACAGATAACAGGCAGGTAAGTACATACACCAGCTGTTTAAAATCATCTGGTTTCACTACAAACAAATTAGCACCGCTATCATACGCCAGCGCTATATCAAAGTGTGAGTTGGAAGTAGACATGATCACCACCGGAATACGCTTGAACTGCTCCAGGCTCTTTAACTCCTTCAGCGTAATTCTGCCATCTTTAACCGGCATGTTAAAATCAAGGATAATAAGGTCGGGCCTTTCCGTGGCAGCGTACAGGTAAGAAAGAACCTGCTCTCCGTTCTCCACCTCTTTAATAGAATATTTAATACCGGTATGGTTGATGCCTTCAATAAATAATTCCCGGTCAATCGCGTCGTCATCCGCCAGCAGAATGTTCAGGGGTGCGTGCTTGGTCACAATCGGCTCCACGTTTTTTAATAAGTTTTATTGCAGGGAAATTAGTCCGTAGACAAGTATTATTAATCGCAATGATTTTGGTAAATTTATTAATTACTTGCCAATTAACAACAATAATTTACCGCTATGGCCATTGAAGATACCACCCACGACGCGGGAGATCTCCAAACCTATCCTATCCTGGAGCTGTTACTGGAATCTGCCAAAGCAATTAACTCGGAGGTAGAGCTGGAAAAGCTGGTGCAGCGCATTACAGATATTGGCACCTCCCTTAGCGGTGCGCAGTTTGGCGCATTTTTTTACAATGAAGAAAACCCAGGCGGCGAGAAATATTTACTATACACTATTTCCGGGGTGCCTAAAGAAGCCTTCTCTAAATTTCCTATGCCCCGGAATACCAAAATATTCGGTCCAACATTTTCCGGTAAAGGCGTAGTACGGTATGACGATGTTACACAGCAACCACACTACGGACAGAACGCCCCTTACCATGGTATGCCACGCGGACACCTGCCGGTAAGAAGCTACCTGGCGGCGCCTGTGGTAGCGCCTATTACGAATGAGGTAATCGGCGGTTTGTTCTTTGGGCATTCCACCCCGGGCGTATTTACAGCAACCAGCGAGCAGCTGATAGAAGGTATTGCTGCACAGGCGGCCATTGCCATGGGTAACGCACGCCTGTTTGAAGAAAAGAAGAAAACAGAAAAAAGTTTACTGGAACAAAAGGAACAGTATTCCAGTATTTTCAACGCTACCTCCGATGCCATTCTTATTTATGATGAAAAGGGCGTTATAGCAGAAGCCAACCCTGCTGCCGGAAAAGTATACGGTTATACAAATACAGAAATGGTGGGCCTGCACGGCAGTACGCTGATGCAGCAATTTCCGGAAGAATTTGAAGGCATCCGTGAGATCGTTAAAACCGGAAAATCTTATTCCGGCGCAGGTGTGCATGTGAGAAAAGATGGTACGGTGATCCACACGGATATGGTGCTCACGAATTTCATTTATAAAGAAAAGCCACATTTCCTGGCTGTAATACGCGATGTAACAGGCGATAAACGCACTGCCGAAGCCCTGCAAAAAAGCGAAGCGCTTACGCATGTTATTACCAAAACATCGCCGGTAGCGCTATGGATAACGAACAGCAAAGGAGAGAACACTTTTGTAAATCAAACCTGGGTAGACTGGACCGGCAAGCCCCAGGAGATGCACCTGGGCTATAAATGGCTGTCTGATGTGTACGATGATGATAAAGAAAGTATGCAGGCCCGTTTTATGGAAGACTTTCAACTGCGTAAAAATTTTGAGTTTGAGTTCCGTTTAAAAAGACGGGACGGAGAGATAAGGTGGTGTGTATCCAACGCCAGCCCTTATTACAGCCCGGCTGGTGTGTTTGAAGGTTATACAGGATCCTGTATGGATATTACGGAAAGAAAAACAACCCTGCAGCATTTGCAAAGCCGCAATGTGCTTATTAACACTATTACCAATAACACGATGCAGGCATTGTTTATGCTGGATGAACACCGGATATGCACCTTCATGAACCCTGCTGCAGAAAAAATGACCGGTTTTAAGATCCATGAGCTGCAGGAAAAGCCATTACACTACTACGTGCACCATACCTACCCGGATGGCCGGCACTTTCCCATAGAAGAATGCCCCATTGATAAGGCAACAAGTACCCGTCACCAAACCGGCGGGGAAGAAATATTCATACACCGGGATGGATATTTTTATCCCATTGCATTTGTATCCAGCCCTATTGTGGAGAATGGCGTATTAAAAGGCACTGTACTGGAAGTGCGCGACATTACCGAAGAAAAAAGGATCCAGCAAGCCCTCCACGACCAGGAAGCAGCTGCCAAACATATACTGGAACAAAAAGTAAAAGAACGTACCGCTGAACTGGAAAAGCTGAATTATGAGCTGATGCAGTTCACCAGCGTAGCCTCTCATGACCTGAAAGAACCTTTGCGCAAGATCTCCATCTTCAGCAAATTGCTGAAGGATAAAGCCGGCAGTGCGCTGGAACCTGCTGCGGATAAATACATCGATAATATTATTTACTCCTCTGCCCGTATGTCGTCGCTGATAGATGACCTGTTGGCCTTTTCCCGCCTTTCGCAGGATAATCTGCAGTGGGAACCCGTAAACCTGGATGCCCTGTTACAACAGATCTGGCTGGACCTTGAGATATCTGTGAAAGAAAAAGAAGCAGTGCTGCATTACTCAGGGTCGTCTGAAATTACAGGTGTGCCGTTGTTATTAGGGCAGCTGTTCCAGAACCTGATCAGTAACTCGCTCAAATTTGCACATACTGCGCGCACTCCTGTTATAACTATCAATGCGTTTAAAGAGGGTAATGTGATCAGGATCATTTATTCCGATAATGGTATTGGTTTTAAAAATGCGTATGCGGAAAAGATATTTGAAGTGTTTCAACGGCTGCATACCAAGGATCAGTATGAAGGTACGGGGATAGGGCTGGCGATTGTGAAGAAGATTGTATCGCTGCATAAGGGGGAGATCAGGGCGTATGGGGAAGAAGGGGAAGGGAGTAGGTTTGAGATGGAGCTGGGGGTGGAGGAGTAAGTCAGCTATTTATCACTACTCATTAACATCTCATTAACTCAATAGCATTATCATATTGATTAGACTTTATTCATAGCCCATATAATATTTGGCCAAATACTACATTTCATTTAAATTCATTTCTTGTTAGTTACTCACAGGAGCCCCTGTCCTATCCTTTATTGATCTTCCTCAAAAGAATAACAAGTAGTTTTTAATTACCCTTAAAAAAATTATCCCTATGGATTTCAAAGACCAGTTGAAACAACTTGGTGATCGCGTTGCCAAGCTTAAAGATCAGATCCTCACTGAAGAAGCAACCAAGAACGCGTTTGTAATGCCCTTTATACAATGTCTGGGGTATGATGTATTTAATCCCCTGGAAGTGGTTCCTGAGTTTATTGCCGATCTGGGTATTAAGAAAGGAGAAAAAGTGGATTATGCTATTATAAAGGATAGCAAGCCTACTATTCTAATTGAGTGTAAACACTGGTCGGCTAACCTGGATCCGCACGATAGCCAGTTATTCCGGTATTTTCATTGCACTTCCGCCAGGTTCAGCATTCTTACCAATGGCATTACTTACCGTCTTTACACCGATCTCGTAGAGCCTAATAAAATGGATGAAAAACCATTTTTTGAATTCAGGATCGATGATCTGAAGGACATGCAAATTGAAAAATTAAAGGAATTCCATAAGAGTTATTTTGACCTGGAAAAGATCATCACCAGCGCCAGCGAATTAAAATATTCCAATGAGATCAGGAATATTATTATAAGAGAGTTGAATGAACCGACTGATGAATTTACCCGCTTCTTCGCGAAAAGTGTTTATCCCTCTATGGTCACCGCTAAAGTGCTAGAACAATTTAAGGGTATTCTTAAACGCTCTTTCACACAATTTATTAATGACAACATTAGTGAAAGATTGAAAACAGCCTTGCTTACTCAGCAGCAACAGGAGGCGAAGGCAGAAGAACCGGAACCTGTTGATACGGTAGAAGAAAAAGTAATTACTACCCCGGAAGAAATGGAAGCCTACCACATTATCCGTGCTATTCTTCGGCAAAGTATAGATGTAAAAAGGATCGTTTTCCGTGATACTCAATCATACATGGGCATTTTAGTGGATGATAACAACCGCAAGCCGGTGTGCAGGTTGCACTTTAACGGCAAGAAGAAATCACTTACCGTATTTGATAGTGAGGGCGGAGAAAAGCTGGATATTAATTTACTGGATGATATTTACCAACATAGTGAGCGGTTGATCAATGCGGTGGGTAGGTACAACCCGGTAGAAGGAACGAGTAAGAATTAAAACCAGCTATAAACAACAATCCCGCCTTGTGAGCGGGACTACTGGATAAGTTTTCACTACGGAATAATCCTTATTGTGATTTGCTTCGATTTAATAATTGAAAATAGATAAAAAAATTAAATCCCAAAAAAGTTTTTTGACCACCTATAAATAAGCAGCTGATCTGTTATGAAAAAAATACTGGGACTTGACATTGGCTCCAATTCCATTGGCTGGGCACTTATTAACCTCGATTTTGAAAATGAGCAGGGCGAGATACTGGGAGCAGGCTCCCGCATAGTGCCTATGGACACTGATCTACTCAACAATTTTGAACAGGGCAATTCTATTTCCAAAACAGCTGACCGTAGACAAGCCAGGGGCGCCCGACGGCTGCGGCAGCGTTATAAATTAAGAAGACAAAGGCTAATTGAATTACTAAAACTCGTTGGATGGCTTCCGGAAGATTTTTGTGCAGGACACAGATTGCCTGTTACACAGGATTCCATCCGTCAAATGCATGAATTATTTGAGAGCAGTAAAATACCAGAGGATTGGGTAGTGTATTTCCTCCGGCATAAAGCATTACATGAACAGGTAACTCTCAGTGAACTGGCCCGTATACTTTACCATATAAACCAAAGAAGAGGGTTTAAAAGTAACCGGAAAGCGAATAATGAAGAAGTTCATATTAATGAAGACGCAGATGATGATAACTTACCCAAAAGAGAATCCCGTGTGGAGATTTTGCGCATAACCCGTATCCGGAATACCGAGGAGATCATAAGAAAGAAAAAAGCAATAGAAATAGAAGTAGCACACCCCATCTCCGACGGAATAAATAAAGGAATTATACTAAGGGATACTTTACCCGATTGGATTAACCAGGACGTGGAACTGGAAATACGGATCATCCGCTCTAAAAAAGAAACCCGCATTGAATTTGCTATTCCTGATAAAAGCGACTGGCAAAAGTTAAGAGAGGCCCTGTCAAAAGATTTCGACAATAAGCAATTACATCCCGGCTCCTATTTTTTACATGAAATCCTTAAAGACCGCAATTACCGTATAAGAGAACGTATTATTGACAGGGGACGTTATGAGGCTGAACTAAAGGCTATTTGGGAAAAGCAGGCTACTTACCATCCGGAACTTTATGCAAAAGATAAAATACCCGCCATTGCTGGCAAATTCTACGCTAACAATAAAGAAAAACAAAAAGAATTATGTGCTAATGATCTTTTCTATGCCCTCACCAAGGATATTATTTATTATCACCGGCCTTTAAAATCGCAGAAATCCTCCATTGGAGAATGTAGGTATGAAAAGAAAAATATTACATTAACCAAACAGATGAACGGGAAAAACATCTCGTATTCTCCTGGCTACAAAGTAGCACCGATAAGCAGCCCTGCATTCCAGGAATTTCGTATCTGGAAAACGCTTCATAACCTGAGAGTAATATCCAATAAAAGTATGATTGACGAGCGGTGGGAAACCGATGTAGATGAAACAGATGCCTACATACGGCCGAAACTGGAAGACTTATTTTCACTTTTCAATAACAAGGAAAAGGTAAAAATGGGCGAAATACTTAGGCTAATCGGTGTATCAGAAAAAACGCATAAACTCAACTACCCTCCAGAAACAGAATTTCCCGGTAATGAAACCCGGCATACCTTCTTTAAGGTTTTTAAAAGGCATAATTATATAGTTGAAGGCGAAAAATTGCTGGATAACAAAGAACATCTCCAACAGCTATGGCATTTGTTATACTCCGTTGAAGATTCCGCTGCCATTAAACAATCCCTGGAAAAACAATTCCAGTTGCCGGAAACAATAGCTCTTGCCCTCTCTAAACTGCCACCCTTTAAATTGCAATATGCTTCGTATTCCTCTAAGGCCATTCATAAGCTGCTGCCATTAATGAGAATAGGGAAATACTGGAATGAAGCGAATATTGCATGCCAGGTAAAAGAACGGATTGATAAATTAAGTAACGCAGAACTGGATCCCTCCCTGGATGAAAGTATGCGGGCAAGAATTGAAAAGTTCCGAAGCGAGTATCAGCTGTCAGAGTTAAAAGATTACCAGGCTTTACCTGAGTGGCTTGCCTGCTATATTGTTTATGGCAAGCATAGTGAAAATATTACGGGGGTGGTTTGTTCTCATCCTGAAGAAGTACGGGGACTGGAAGCCAAAACTTTGCGTAATCCCATTGCAGAACAGATCATTAATGAAACCTTACAGCTGGTAAAGGATATCTGGAAACAATATGGAAGACCGGATGAAATAAGGATTGAACTGGCGCGCGATCTCAAGAAAACGGCAGATGAGCGGAAACATCTATATGACAATAACCGTCAAAACAAAGAAGATAAAGACCGGATAAGGGCCATTCTGAGAGAATTAAAGCTTGGCAATCCTGATTCTTTGGCAGATATAGATAAGATAAGGATATTGGAAGAGAACGGAAATTATAAATATCAGAATAGCCAGGAAAGGTTTTTCAAGAAAGCAATAGAACCAACCAGATCGGAAATAGAAAAATATCGCTTATGGATGGAACAACATTGCATATCACCTTATACCGGTAATACAATTATGCTGTCGGAGCTTTTTACTTACAAGTATGAAGTGGAGCACATTATACCCCGGACCAGATTTTACGATGATAGCTTAGGTAACAAAGTAATTGTAGAATCCTGGGCCAATAAAGAAAAAGACAAACTTACGGCTATGCAATATATTCAGCAGGGAAGCCGGCAGGACAAGCTGCTTTCTGTTGAACACTACCTGGCGCATGTAGAAAAAAACTTTAGAGGTAAAAAAAGGCGTCATTTATTAAGTACCGAAATACCTAAGGGGTTTATTGAGCGTCAGTTAAATGATACGCGCCATATTAACAGAAAGGTGAAGGAACTGTTACAACAGGTAACAGAAAAGGTATGGGCAACCTCCGGCCAGGTAACAGATGAACTAAAACATAAATGGGGAGTAAATGATAAAATGAAAGAAATACTGGAAGGCCGGTTCAAAAGGCTGGAAGAGCTCACGGGTGAAAGCATGATATCTTATACCATTGATGAAAACGGGGAAAGAACCACCCATTTAAAGGGGTATGAAAAGCGTATTGATCATCGTCATCATGCAATGGATGCTATAGTCATTGCCTGTTCTACCCAATCCCATATCCAATATATAAATACCCTGGAAGCGCAAACCCGTGATGAAAGCATGAAATATGAATTTCGGAATAAATTGCTGCAGTCTAATAAAACAAGAGATTTCAGGAAACCTTGGAAAACCTTTGTGGCAGACGCTAAAAATGCGTTAGAGAACATTGTGGTATCTCATAAGAATCGTCACAGGATTTTAAATAAAGGCACCAACAGGTATATAAAATATGTTCAAAATGAAAAGGGCGAATGGGCAAAAAGCTTGGTAGAACAAAGTAAAGGGGAATTATTCTCCGTACGAAAGTCGTTGCACAAAGAAACCATTTCCGGGAAAGTTAAATTCCGGGAGTATAAAAAAGTAAGTATAGAAGAGGCTTTAAAAAGTATTGATAAAATAGCTGATAGGTCAGCTAAACGTCAGCTGCAGGATCTTCAGCAACAGTTTGGCAGTGATATAAAAAAAATAAAAGGAGCTATTAAAGCGAATCCATTAAAAGACATTAATGGGAATACCGTGGATAAGGTACTTATTTGGTATTGGGAGTCTTATTCACTGAATAGGGTATCACTGGATGCTTCTTTCACAAAAGATAAAATTGCCAAAATTGCCGAGTATGGTAATGATAAGCAGAAAGGGTTAAAATATCATTTATACCAACATTTACTAAAGTATGGGGACAATCCAAAGATTGCCTTTACCGGAGAAGGCCTGGAAGAGCTGGAAAAAGTAGTGGGCAAGCCCGTAACAAAGGTTTCTATATATGAACCTATTGGCAGTAAGTTTGAGATCCGGCAAGGGCAAATGGTAGAAGCCGCAAAGGGTACTAACCTGTTCTTTGTTATTTATGAAAATATTTCAACAGGTGAGCGGTCTTATACCACATTGGGCTTTAGAGAAGTTTTAACAGCCAAAATGAATAAGCTGCCAATTGTTCCTCCAAAAGATGGACATAAATATATTTTATTAAGCCCTAATGATTTAGTTTATGTACCGGAATCTGAAGAAAATGTTAAAGCAATTGATTGGAGCAATAGAAAGAGTTTAAGCTCCAATATCTATAAAATGGTAAGCGCTACCGGTTCAATGTGTCACTTTGTGCCACATCACATTGCAAAACCAATTATAGAAACAAAAGAATTAGGAGCAAACAACAAATCTGAAAGAGCCTGGGATGATAGAATGATAAAAAAATATTGTATCAAACTAAAACATGACCGTTTAGGCAATATTATTCCTGCCTAGATAATATAGCTTATGATCAAACGAACCCTATATTTCGGTAATCCTGCTTACCTTAAAACTAATAATGAGCAGATGGTAATAGAAATGCAGGATAGTGGAGAGATCAAAAATGCTGCTATAGAAGATATAGGTCTGATTATCCTGGATCATCAGCAGATCACCATTACCCAGGCGTTAATGGCAAAACTGCTGGCAAACAATGTGGCATTAATAACTTGTGACAATACCCATCATCCTGTAGGATTATTTTTAAACCTTGACGGTAATACGCTTCAATCGCAAAAATTTCAGGCACAGGTAGAAGCATCTGTACCACTAAAAAAGCAGTTCTGGCAGCAAACAGTAGCTGCTAAGATCCTTAACCAGGCAATATTATTAAAGCAACAAAGAGAGGATCATAAATTTCTATTAGAACTGGCCAAAGATGTTAAAAGCGGCGACAGTGAAAATGCGGAAGCACAGGCCGCGGTTTATTATTGGAAAAAAGTGTTCCCGGACTTCCTTGGATTTAAAAGGGAGCGGTATGGGGTACCTCCCAATAATCTATTAAATTATGGATATGCCATTTTAAGAGCCATAGTAGCCCGTAGCCTGGTGGGTAGTGGCTTGCTACCCACATTAGGTATTTTCCATCGAAATCAATACAATGCATATTGCCTTGCTGATGATATTATGGAACCTTACCGGCCCTTTGTGGATAAGGTGGTATGCGATATTATCCGTATGAATGGTAAATTCCTGGAATTAGGCCCTTCAATGAAAAAACAATTATTAAGCATCCCTGCCTGCGATGTTTTATTGAATGGACAAAAAAGCCCCTTAATGAACGCTGTTCAACGAACAACGGCCAGTCTGGCAAAATGTTTTGATGGAGAGAGCCGTAGGATCCTGTACCCGGAATTTACGAGCTAAAAAAGTACCTATGTTTAACCGATTAAACGCCTACCGAATCATGTGGGTTTTAGTACTGTTTGATTTACCTACAGAGACAAAAAGGGACAGGAAAAACTATGCTGACTTTCGCAAAAAGGTACTGGCAGATGGTTTTCAAATGTTCCAATTCAGCATGTACATCCGGCATTGTAGCAGCAAGGAGAATGCGGAAGTACATCAAAAAAGAGTAAAATCCATTCTGCCGGCCAAAGGACATGTTGGAATTCTGACCATTACAGATAAACAATTTGGTACAATGGAGATATTCAGAGGAGTTATGCCAGTAGAACCGCCTGAAACAGTTCAACAATTAGAATTGTTTTAAGAGCATTTTTCCTGGAGCTTAGGAATGGAAAAACGTTCAAATTTCTATTTTTTTAATCGTAAAAACAGAGGAAAATCAACAACCAGACCGGCTTACAGCCAATTCGGTTGTTGATGATCGAAGTTACAGATTAAATTGAAAGCAAATCACAACGGAAAATAACAAGGTCCTGGACCGTTAATTGTTGTTGATGATCGAAGTTACAGATTAAATTGAAAGCAAATCACAACTAAAATACTGACCATAATAATACTGACCATGTTGTTGATGATCGAAGTTACAGATTAAATTGAAAGCAAATCACAACGCGTTGTAACTACCGGCTACCCTTGAATTGGTTGTTGATGATCGAAGTTACAGATTAAATTGAAAGCAAATCACAACCGAACAATTGCAATACTTCAAAAAACATATGTTGTTGATGATCGAAGTTACAGATTAAATTGAAAGCAAATCACAACACATTGATCTTTGCCCTATTCTTTGCCGTGGTTGTTGATGATCGAAGTTACAGATTAAATTGAAAGCAAATCACAACTCATGGCTGCATGTGGATCAGACAACAATGTTGTTGATGATCGAAGTTACAGATTAAATTGAAAGCAAATCACAACATTGTTTTTTCGGTACCCTCTTCATATGATGTTGTTGATGATCGAAGTTACAGATTAAATTGAAAGCAAATCACAACCCGTTAATGCTTGTTATAGCTCCATTGGCAGTTGTTGATGATCGAAGTTACAGATTAAATTGAAAGCAAATCACAACTGCAAGGAAGGCGTTTAGTAGCTTCCGGTCGTTGTTGATGATCGAAGTTACAGATTAAATTGAAAGCAAATCACAACATAGATGGCGACTATGTTAATAACCCGAATGTTGTTGATGATCGAAGTTACAGATTAAATTGAAAGCAAATCACAACTGGAGCAGGATTAGGCATAAGTTCTAAGCAGTTGTTGATGATCGAAGTTACAGATTAAATTGAAAGCAAATCACAACGGTGGGTGGTGTTGACTATTATGAAATGGAGTTGTTGATGATCGAAGTTACAGATTAAATTGAAAGCAAATCACAACTATCCTTGGTTTCATCCAGATGCGCCCATGGTTGTTGATGATCGAAGTTACAGATTAAATTGAAAGCAAATCACAACAATAACGACAGCGAAAGACTGGACCTGCACGTTGTTGATGATCGAAGTTACAGATTAAATTGAAAGCAAATCACAACTAGAACCCTGTTATATCACCCTCCCAGTTAGTTGTTGATGATCGAAGTTACAGATTAAATTGAAAGCAAATCACAACTTATTAAACTTTGCTGCGTACCTGAGCCTGTTGTTGATGATCGAAGTTACAGATTAAATTGAAAGCAAATCACAACGCTGTAGCACCTCCGTAGGCTTCAAATAAAGTTGTTGATGATCGAAGTTACAGATTAAATTGAAAGCAAATCACAACAACAGGGTTATTGGATGGACTGGCAGGGACGTTGTTGATGATCGAAGTTACAGATTAAATTGAAAGCAAATCACAACATATATCACTTCCAGCCCAGTACTGTTAAGGTTGTTGATGATCGAAGTTACAGATTAAATTGAAAGCAAATCACAACAAATCGGCATGAAGTCCGCCAGTCCGTCGCGTTGTTGATGATCGAAGTTACAGATTAAATTGAAAGCAAATCACAACCTAAATGTTCATAAGAGTTAGCGGGCTCATGTTGTTGATGATCGAAGTTACAGATTAAATTGAAAGCAAATCACAACCATATTGTTAAGCACCATGTTAATGATTAGTTGTTGATGATCGAAGTTACAGATTAAATTGAAAGCAAATCACAACCTTACCCTTAGACTTTTCATCCTGATCTGGTTGTTGATGATCGAAGTTACAGATTAAATTGAAAGCAAATCACAACTGGCATCATTGGTGCAATCATTCTATAAAGGTTGTTGATGATCGAAGTTACAGATTAAATTGAAAGCAAATCACAACCATAATAACCGGCCAGTCCAGATAATCGTAGTTGTTGATGATCGAAGTTACAGATTAAATTGAAAGCAAATCACAACACACCTCTGGTACCCATAAGGAAGAATATGTTGTTGATGATCGAAGTTACTAATTAATCGAAAGCAAATTTCAACCTTATCAAAAGTCCTGATTACCTAAGCCACAAATTATAGTTAAAATGCATAGTCAATAAATCTTCCCTATAACAGCACACTACACATTATAAATTTAATAACTACCACTCCAAACAATACTACCTTTTTATTATTTTTACACGGTCAAACCGCACCCATGCACACCACCAACTACATAAACACCTTCATTGAAATAGCCGACGACTCCCCTACCTCCACCGCTCAGATCCCTTCCTTAAAAGGTGAAAACAAAACTGCCGCCAACATCCAGTTTGAAATGATCATCGATCATCCCTACAAATATACTTCCGACGATGTACTCTTCAACGTCTTCGCTACAAAGAACAACATCCGCAAAAGTGATCTCAAAGAAGAAAGAGAAAAATTCTTCTCCAAAGGCCAGCCCTGCATGCGTGCATCCGCTCTTACCAAAAGATATGGCTGGGGTGTACACGCCAATGAAGAAGGTAAAGTAGCCCTCTATGGTGCAGATTCAGATGAATATAAAAAGTTCGTAAAGGACAAAAAGCTCCAGCACGTAAAAGCAATGCGTTCCAAAAAAGCATAACAATCCATCCTTCACCTTAAATGAAAAAAAGAAATCGTAGTATCCTGGTAATAGTAGTTGGTACAGTAACCATGTACCAATTAATAAAACAAGCAGATCACTGGACAATACTGGATGTGTTTATTGATATTATTTTAGGCATAGTTACAATAGCCTGCTTTGCATGGATTATTTATAAAGACTTGAGACAATATAAAAGCACTACTTCTGAAAGCATCTACAAACCAAGCATTATAGCTGGTATTTTCATAATCAGCTTTATTACTGCAGGAATAATATTGTCTTTCAGGGATAATAGCCCCATTGTGCTGACGGCAGATGCTAAAGATGATCTCAGCGGCGCATCTATCGATTTTAGAAAAGATGGCACCTATAAATTGAGTAGTTATTCTATCTTTGGCGCTGACTTCTTCCGCGGCAACTATACCATAAAAGACAGTATAATTGCCCTTGACAAATCTGAGATAGACGGTATTATCAAAAGCAATAGACTGGTTATCAGAACCGGCAGCTACGGCCGCAATAAAAAAGAGATCTACCAGTTAGATGCCCAAAGCAATGTTCTGACAAATGCCCCCGTATTTTCCATAAGTAACAAACCGGCATCCAGGTAATTTAAAATGCACTCATCTACTCCATCTACTCCACCTTCTCCACCTTCTCCGCCCTCCCCGTTCTCCCATTATTATTTATCACCATCTCCAACACCTGCCCTTTTCCATCCACCTCAAAATCAATCCTGAAATCATCCTCTCCCTTCAAATAAAAATGTTGTTCATCCAGTGCCAGCAACACAGACCGCGGACCTCTTTCCGGGTAAGCTGCCAGCTCGCCATTCTCCAGTTTTACCGTTATCTTCAAATTCTTCTCCTTCAGATTATAAGCACCCTCATACCGTTTTAAAACAGCTTCGCTCAGCTTCACAGGCGTTCGCTTTACAGGCAGCGTATAAGGCTGATGATATAACACGGCCAGTATCTTAAGCGTAATAGGATCCCGTGCAAGCGTTTCCGTGTTGCTTAGTAAAATAATACACACATCATCTGCCACAATCCTTACAAAATTGCTGCGGAAGCCCCAGATGCCGCCGCTGTGCGATACCATCTTTTGCCCATATACAGAATCCACGATCCAGCCATAACCATAATTATTTTTAAATGGTGTATAAGCGCGTTCCAGTAATCCATTCCTGATAAAAGTATGGTGCTGCAATGCTTCATGCCACCTGTACATGTCGGTTACCGTGGAGTAAACAGCGCCGGCAGCAAAACAAACCGATGAATCTATTATACGTGCAGCAGTTGAATCTGGTGCGTAGCCCACAGCTTTCTCCGTTCCTTGCAAATGCGTAAAATCAAAACCACTATGGTCCATCTGCAAAGGCATGAAAATATATTTCCGCACGGCCTGTTCATAAGAAAGCCCGGTAACCTTCGGTACAATATATCCCAGCAAAGAGTAAGCAGCGTTACTGTAACTCCAACCGGTACCGGGCGAAAACTCAAACGGTTTATTTTTAAACAGCGCCAGCATGGTTGCTTCGCTGGCAGGTTTATCGCCCACTGAATCCAGGAAATTATCTCCGGTATAATCCGGAATCCCGGAGGTATGGGTCAATAAATTTTCAATGGTAATGCTATCGGCTTTAGGGAAATCCGGGTAAAATTTACTGAGCCTGTCCTGTAATGACAGCTGTTTTTGTTCCACCAGCTTTAAGATCAGGGTAGATGTGAATGTTTTGGTAACAGATGCTATCTGAAAAACGGTATTCGTATCATTCAGCTGATGGGTAGCCAGGTTGCTGTAACCATATCCCTTTTCTAATAAAATACGGTTATCCTGCGCCACCAGCACGGCGCCATTAAAATTATATGCACGTAATAAGGTATCCAGCTGTTGCTGAACATTTTGGGCAAAACAAACAGATGAACATACACAGACAAATAAAACCAGGAAAAATGGCCTAAGCATACAGATATTTTCCTCAAGATTACTACCTCCGCACACGCCCTTTTTTGAAATGTGACGAAACCATTTAAATATGGTGTAAACCGGCAGGTATTAATTCCCCGCAAAAGCTGTATCTTATCAAAAATCGTCAGCATGCCCAATCCGCCATTCCGCACGCTGTGGATAGATTACCTGCGCTCTTTTATTACCGCGCTGGTAGTAGCACACCACGCTTCTCTTGCCTATACTACGTTTGCTAGTTTCAATAAAGATGCGTATATCCTGTCCACCCATCCTATTGTAGATACTCAACGCTGGATAGGGCTGGATATCTTTGAAAACTTTAACGATGTATTTTTCATGTCGTTAATGTTTTTTATCAGCGGGTTATTTGTATTAACCAGTCTTGATAAAAAAGGGGTTACGGCTTTTATCCGCGACCGGTTTTACCGTTTATTCATTCCCTTTGCTATAGGCGTTACCCTGCTGATGTTAATTGCCTATTACCCGGCTTATTATGTAGCACATGGGCAGCACAATCTTAATGCCTATGTAGTGGATTATTTTACCACCGAAGGCTGGCCGGTAGGACCGCCCTGGTTTATATGGGAGCTGTTTTTCTTTAATGTAGTAACAGCACTGCTGTTCCCTTTTCTTAAAAATGGATTATACAAGTTAAGCAACGCACTGACTTCCTTAAAAAATAAAGCAGGCATATTATTCCTCACCTGGTTATTGGTAACCTGGATCTTGTATGTACCATTGGCATTTTTATTCGGCCCTTACAGCTGGACAGGCTTCGGCCCTTTTGATTTCCAGAAAAGCCGCATGCTGCTGTATGGCGGTTATTTTGTATTTGGCGCCCTTGCAGGAAATGCAGGATTAGATAAAGGCATCTTTGCAGGCGATACCTCCTTTGTTAAAAAATGGCCGTTGTGGATAGTATTATGCCTGTTAACGTATGTAGTACTAACCATTATACCACCGCAGCTGCGTAGCATGGTAGCCGCGCATACTTTACCGGAACTAGCTGCATGGCTTATATATTTCACCGTGTATGTTGCTTCCTGTACATTCAGCTGCATAGCATTCCTTACCACTTTTAAAGCATGTATCCATCATTCCCGCAGCTGGTGGAACTCCCTTTCCGCTAATGCGTACGGCATTTACCTGGTGCATTACATTTTAATAATCTGGTGCCAGTACTTTTTATTAAGCAGCCAGCTCCCGGCCTTCATTAAATTTGTGATCACTTTCGGGGTGGCGCTTTCAGGCAGCTGGCTGTTAGTGTCTTTACTGCGTAAACAATCATTGATCAAAAAGTACTTGTAGCAGCTGTTGCGTGTGCATAATGCTGGCGCTGGGTTTTATCATGTCTGCATGAAAGGCGATGGTATTTTCCCCACGCTGTATACGTAAAGGCCAGTCAGGGTTTGCCAAGGCAGCTTTACCCAAAGCCAGCAGATCGGCATGCTCTTCTTCCAGCACTTTATTGGCCCGCGCCGGTTCATGCAAACCGCCGTTGGCAATTACCGGTACCTGTACTATCTGTTTGGCCAGGCTGGTAAATGAGCTGCCATCAGCATACATACAATCCCGCTCCCAGTTACCGCTTTCCGCGGCAATGTGCACGTAATCCGGTTTTACTTTTGCTACCTCCTGCAGGAGTGCGTTTGCTGTAAGCGCGCCTTCCGTCCAGCGGTAGCGTAAATCATTCACCTTCCCTTCTGATAAGCGTAAGCCGATGATAAACTCCGCCGGCACCACTGCTCTTATTTCAGATATAATTTCCGCTATTAAACGAAAACGGTTCGTGATGCCGCCGCCATAATCGTCTTGCCGAAGGTTGGTATAGGCAGTAATAAACTGGTCCGGCAAATAACCATTGGCTGCATGTATTTCCACACCATTAAAACCGGCTGCCAATGCCTGCTGTGCGGATCGTACAAAACCTTGTTTTACGGTGATAATATTTTCTAACGTCATGGCATGGGGGAAATTAAACGATCCGTCCCCGCCGCCATACTCCGGCATACGCCGGCCCAAGGGCTGTACTGCAGATGGCGCCCAGGTATGGGTGAGATGCTGCGATAAAGCACCGGCATGCATCAGCTGTGCAATCATTAATGCGCCCTGCTGTTTT
>JGI24740J21852_10000252_pt1 | contig 22754 bp, 18 predicted proteins | sample KBSCornC6_FD_21852 | JGI IMG/M metagenome (IMG submission 21852) | reverse complement strand
CAGCGGCGTCGGCGCCATGTTTATCGGCTTTTCCGCCAAGCTGGCGACGGCCACACTGAATTAATCGAATCGAGCGGGTTATGCCAAAACGTACAGATATCAAAACCATCCTGATCATCGGCGCGGGTCCGATCATCATCGGCCAGGCGTGTGAATTCGATTACTCCGGCGCGCAGGCTTGCAAGGCGCTCCGTGAAGAAGGTTTCAAGGTGGTCCTGGTCAACAGCAACCCGGCCACGATCATGACCGACCCGAACACGGCCGATGTGACCTACATCGAGCCGATCACCTGGGAAGTCGTCGAGCGCATCATCGCCAAGGAACGCCCCGACGCGATCCTGCCGACCATGGGCGGCCAGACCGCGCTGAACTGCGCGCTGGACCTGCATCGCCACGGCGTGCTGAAGAAGTACAACGTCGAGCTGATCGGCGCATCGCCCGAGGCCATCGACAAGGCCGAAGACCGCCAGAAGTTCAAGGACGCGATGACCAAGATCGGTCTCGGTTCGGCCAAGTCCGGCATTGCGCATTCGATGGACGAAGCCGTGGCCGTGCAGTCGCAGATCGCCAAGGAAACCGGCACGAGCGGCTACCCGATCGTGATCCGTCCGTCGTTCACGCTGGGCGGCACGGGCGGCGGCATCGCCTACAACCGTGAAGAGTTCGAAGAGATCTGCAAACGCGGTCTCGACCTCTCGCCGACCAACGAGCTGCTGATCGAAGAGTCGCTGCTCGGCTGGAAGGAATACGAGATGGAAGTCGTGCGCGACAAGGCCGACAACTGCATCATCGTCTGCTCGATCGAAAACCTGGACCCGATGGGCATCCACACCGGTGACTCCATCACCGTGGCCCCGGCACAGACGCTGACCGACAAGGAATACCAGATCCTGCGTAACGCCTCGCTGGCCGTGCTGCGCGAGATCGGCGTGGATACCGGCGGCTCGAACGTGCAGTTCTCGATCAACCCGCAGGACGGTCGCATGATCGTCATCGAGATGAACCCGCGTGTGTCGCGTTCGTCGGCACTGGCTTCGAAGGCCACCGGTTTCCCGATCGCCAAGGTTGCTGCCAAGCTGGCCGTCGGTTACACGCTGGACGAGCTGAAGAACGAAATCACCGGTGGCGCGACCCCGGCGTCGTTCGAGCCGTCGATCGACTACGTGGTCACCAAGGTGCCGCGTTTCGCGTTCGAAAAATTCCCGCAGGCCGACAGCCACCTGACCACGCAGATGAAGTCGGTCGGTGAGGTGATGGCCATGGGCCGTACCTTCCAGGAATCGTTCCAGAAGGCGCTGCGCGGCCTGGAAGTCGGCGTAGATGGCCTGGACGAAAAGTCCACCGACCGCGACGAGATCATCGAAGAGATCGGCGAAGCTGGTCCGGACCGCATCTGGTATCTGGGCGATGCATTCCGCCTGGGCCTGTCGATCGACGAGGTCTACTCCGAGACCGCCGTTGACCCGTGGTTCCTCGCGCAGATCGAAGACATCGTCAAGACCGAAGCGCTGGTCAAGGCTCGCACACTGGATAGCCTGTCGGCTGCCGAGCTGCGTCTGCTCAAGCAGAAGGGCTTCGCCGACCGCCGCCTTGCCAAGCTGATGAAGACGACTTCCAAGGCCGTGCGTGAGAAGCGTATCGCCGAGAAGGTCCGTCCGGTCTACAAGCGCGTGGACACCTGCGCTGCCGAATTCGCCACCAACACCGCGTATCTGTACTCGACCTATGAGGCTGAGCACGGCGAGTGCGAAGCCGAGCCGACCAGCAACAAGAAGATCATGGTTCTGGGCGGCGGCCCGAACCGGATCGGCCAAGGCATCGAGTTCGACTACTGCTGCGTGCACGCTGCGCTGGCGCTGCGCGAAGACGGGTACGAGACCATCATGGTCAACTGCAACCCGGAAACCGTTTCGACCGATTACGACACCTCCGATCGCCTGTACTTCGAGCCGGTGACGCTGGAAGACGTGCTTGAGATCGTGGACAAGGAGAAGCCGGTCGGCGTGATCGTGCAATACGGCGGCCAGACGCCGCTGAAGCTCGCGCTCGACCTGGAAGCCAACGGCGTGCCCATCATCGGCACGTCGCCGGACATGATCGATGCGGCCGAAGACCGTGAGCGCTTCCAGAAGCTGCTGCACGAGCTGGGCCTGCGCCAGCCGCCCAACCGCACCGCACGCGCAGAAGATGAGGCGCTCAAGCTGGCCGAAGAAATCGGCTACCCGCTGGTGGTGCGCCCGTCGTACGTGCTCGGCGGCCGTGCGATGGAAATCGTGCATGAGCCGCGCGACCTCGAGCGCTATATGCGTGAAGCCGTGAAGGTCTCGAACGACAGCCCCGTGCTGCTCGACCGCTTCCTGAACGACGCCATCGAATGCGACGTGGATTGCATCTCCGATGGCAAGAACGTCTTCATCGGCGGCGTGATGGAGCACATCGAGCAGGCTGGCGTGCACTCGGGCGACTCGGCTTGCTCGCTGCCGCCGTACTCGCTGTCGCAAGCCACCATCGATGAACTCAAGCGCCAGACCGCCGCGATGGCGAAGGCGCTGAACGTGGTCGGCCTGATGAACGTGCAGTTCGCGATCCAGCAGAAGGGCGGCGAAGACATCGTCTACGTGCTCGAAGTGAACCCGCGTGCTTCGCGTACGGTGCCGTACGTTTCGAAGGCGACTGGTGTCTCGTTGGCCAAGGTTGCGGCTCGCTGCATGGCAGGTCAGACCCTGGATTCGCAAGGCATCGAAAAGGAAATCGTGCCGGCGTACTACAGCGTCAAGGAAGCCGTGTTCCCGTTCAACAAGTTCCCGGGCGTCGACCCGGTGCTTGGACCGGAAATGCGCTCCACTGGCGAAGTGATGGGCGTTGGCAAGACCTTTGGCGAGGCGCTCTTCAAGAGCCAGCTCGCCGCCGGTTCGCGCCTGCCCGAGAAGGGCACCGTGCTGATGACGGTTAAGGACAGCGACAAGCCGCAAGCCGTGGAAGTGGCCCGCGCGCTCCATACGCTGGGCTACCCGATCGTGGCGACGCGTGGTACGGCTTCGGCGATTGAAGCTGCCGGCATTCCCGTGCGCGTGGTGAACAAGGTGAAGGATGGCCGCCCGCACATTGTCGACATGATCAAGAACAGCGAGATCGCACTCGTCTTCACGACCGTCGACGAGACGCGCGCCGCGATTGCCGACTCGCGTTCCATCCGCCAGGCAGCGTTGGCCCAGCGCGTGACGTACTACACGACCATCGCCGGCGCTCGCGCCGCGGTGGAGGGCCTGAAGCATATGCAACACCTGGATGTGTACGACCTGCAGGGTCTGCACGCCACCCTGTAAGCCCATCGTCAGGGCCCGCGACGCGGCATAGCGTCGCGGCGAGTCGCCCGGAGAGGGGCAGTTGCCGCCTCCGGACGCTTCGCCTAAACTAGAGCGTCCGTGTCAAAACAACGACAGCCGCCGTCAGGCGGGTGTGCGCTACGCGCCCTCCCGCTTCGCAGCGGCTGATTTTTTTGTGATTCCGAAAGACTTACGATGAGCACCATTCCGATTACCAAGCGCGGTGCCGAGATGCTGAAAGACGAACTCCAACGTCTGAAGACCAAGGAGCGTCCGGCCGTCGTCAACGCCATCGCCGAGGCACGTGCCCAGGGCGATCTGTCCGAAAACGCCGACTATGATGCCGCCAAGGAGCGCCAGGGCTTCATCGAAGGCCGTATCCAGGAAATCGAAGGCAAGTTGTCCGCCGCGCAGATCATCGATCCGGCTTCGCTGGATGCCGACGGTCGCATCGTTTTCGGCGCAACCATTGACCTGGAAGATCTGGATTCGGGCAAGCCCGTCACGTACCAGATCGTTGGTGATGATGAAGCCGATCTGGAAACCGGCAAGATCTCGATCAGCTCGCCGATCGCTCGTGCGTTGATCGGCAAGTTCGAAGGCGACGTCGCCACCGTGGTCGCCCCGGGCGGCGAACGCGAGTACGAAGTCCTGGCTGTCAAATACCTCTAACTCGATCCGAGACAACCGCCATGCCGCAGCGCTTCTTCCAGTTGCTTGCCACGGTATGGTGCGGTTCGCTCTGGACTATCGGCTACATCGTCGCTCCGACGCTGTTTGCGATGCTGGACGATCGCCAGCTGGCCGGCTCGATTGCCGGCCGGTTGTTTCATGCGCAAGCGTGGATCGGCCTGGCGGCGGGGTGTTTGCTGCTGCTGGCTGCCACGGCGCTGGTGCGTCGCGGTGAGGTCGGTTACCGGCGGCTGCGTTGGCTTGTGCTGGCGATGCTGTTGTGTGTGCTGGTGGGCTATTTCGGCCTGCAGCCGTTCATGGCTTCGCTGCGCGAACAGGCTGATGCGCTTGGCGTGGCGGTGGGAAATTCTCCGTACCGTGCACAGTTCGGCATGCTGCACGGCGTATCGAGCGTGTTCTATTTGGTGCAGAGCCTCCTGGGGTTGGCGCTGATCTGGACGGCGGCTGGCGTTCGGTAAGCCGCCTGGGGCCAAAAAAAGACCGGCTGAAAAGCCGGTCGTTTTCTGTGCAGCCCCGAATTGGATCAGGACAGCGCTTTCTTTTTCTGGCTGGTTTGACGCGGCTTGGCGCGCTTGACGTTGCCACCGGCCGTGACGCGCTCGTTGCCGAGCACGCTCAGGCGGACCGGCTTCGGGCGGCGTGCGCTGTTCGGGTTCGGCTTGCGCACGGTGACCGAGCGCGGACCGGCACCAACGGTAGTCTTGCGCGGCGGCTTGAGGTCTCGCGGCTGGTTTTCCTTAAGGTACGCTGGGCCCTCGCGCCAGATCACCAGCAGCTTGCCGATGTGCTGCACCGGCGCGGCCTGCAGGCGGGCGCAAATGGTGTCATAGAGTTCGATCCGTGCTTCGCGGTCATCGCCGAAGACGCGAATCTTGATCAGCCCGTGGGCCGCCAGTGAGCGGTCGATTTCGGCCAGAACGGCCTTGGTCAGGCCCTCCGCACCGATGATGACGACCGGGTTCAACGCGTGCGCTTCGGAGCGCAGTTCCGATCGTTGGGCAGGGGTGAGGATAAGGGCGGGCATAAATAAGGGCGGGATCACGCAAAGAGACAAACGGCGCGTATTATCCGCCAAAACCAGTCCTGGCCGCCATGTTTGGCGCTACATTCGGGCGAAATTGCAACCAATTCGATGGCAAAGAACAAGTTCAACCAGTCGTGGCTGCACGACCATATCAACGATCCGTACGTAAAGCTGGCGCAGCGCGAAGGCTATCGTGCACGTGCGGCCTACAAACTCAAAGAGATCGACGAGCAGGACAAGCTGATCAAGCCGGGTCAGGTCATCGTTGACCTGGGCGCCGCGCCGGGCAGCTGGAGCCAGTACGTGCGCAACAAGCTGGCCGCCTCGCCACGCGCCAAGGACGGCCGTATCGATGGGGCAATCGTCGCCATCGACATCCTTGCCGATGGAAGCCATCGCCGACGTCACCTTCATCCAGGGCGACTTCCGCGAGGACGACGTTTTCCGTCAACTCGAAGAAATCGTGCTGGAAGCCACCGGTGGGGGCAAAGTGGACCTTGTTTTGTCCGATATGGCCCCCAATCTCTCAGGCGTGGCGTCGGCGGACGCCGCGCGCATGGAGCACATCGCCGAGCTGGCTGTGGAATTTGCCATGGCGCACCTGAAACCTGAGGGCGCGCTGCTGATCAAATGTTTTCACGGCAGCGGCTATAGTCAGATCGTCGAGATGTTCAAGCGCCATTTCAAGATCGTGGCGCCACGCAAGCCTAAAGCCTCCCGTGACAAATCGTCCGAAACATTCTTGTTGGGCCGCCAACTCAAGCATCCTGGCTGACGGACGATACTCAGGAAGGGGCCCCGGCTGGCGCGGCGGTCCGTCGGTCTTGCGGGCAATCAACCCGCGGCGGTGTCCGTGCATTACAATGCCAAGCATCCCGTCAAGGCATTTCTAAAGGAGTCTCGCCTTGAATAACAACTGGTTTCAGAAGGCGGCCATCTGGCTGGTGATTGCCTTGGTGCTGTTCACCGTCTTCAAGCAGTTCGACAAGCCGCGCGCCCAAGAGGGTGTGACGTACTCGCAATTCATGGACGACGCGAAGGCCGGCAAGGTCAAGCGNGTNGANGTCCAGGGTCGTACTTTGTTGGTCACGCCCAACGAGGGCAACAAGTATTCCATCATCTCGCCCGGCGACATCTGGATGGTGGGCGACCTGATGAAGTACGGCGTACAGGTGACTGGCAAGGCGGAAGAAGAGCAAGGTGTGCTTCTCACCGCGCTTTACTACCTCGGCCCGACGTTGCTGATCATCGTGTTCTGGTTCTACATGATGCGGCAGATGCAGGGCGGCGGGAAAGGCGGCGCCTTCTCGTTCGGCAAGTCCCGGGCGCGGTTGATTGACGAGAACAACAATAGCGTCACGTTTGCTGACGTGGCAGGCTGTGACGAGTCGAAGGAGGAAGTCGTCGAGCTGGTCGACTTCCTGAAAGACCCGCAGAAGTTCCAAAAGCTGGGCGGCCGCATCCCGCGCGGCGTACTGCTGGTGGGCCCTCCTGGTACTGGTAAGACGCTGCTGGCTCGCGCCATTGCTGGCGAAGCCAAGGTGCCGTTCTTCAGCATCTCAGGTTCGGACTTCGTTGAAATGTTCGTTGGCGTTGGCGCGGCCCGCGTGCGCGACATGTTCGAAAACGCTAAGAAGCAGGCACCCTGCATCGTGTTCATCGATGAAATCGATGCGGTCGGTCGCCATCGCGGCGCCGGCATGGGCGGCGGCAACGACGAGCGCGAGCAGACGCTGAACCAAATGCTGGTCGAGATGGACGGTTTCGAGGCCAACTCGGGCGTCATCGTCATCGCTGCAACCAACCGTGCCGACGTGCTCGACAAGGCGCTGTTGCGTCCGGGCCGTTTCGACCGCCAGGTCTACGTTGGGCTGCCCGACATTCGCGGCCGCGAGCAGATTCTCAAGGTGCACATGCGCAAGGTGCCGATCGGCAACGACGTTGATGCATCGGTGCTGGCACGTGGCACGCCGGGCTTCTCTGGCGCTGATCTGGCCAACCTGGTTAACGAAGCTGCGCTGTTTGCTGCGCGCCGTAACAAGCGCGTGGTCGACATGCAGGACTTCGAAGACGCTAAGGACAAGATCTACATGGGTCCGGAGCGCAAGTCGGCCGTGATCCGCGAAGAGGAACGCCGCGCTACGGCGTACCACGAGTCGGGTCATGCGGTGGTGGCCAAGCTGCTGCCGAAGGCTGATCCGGTGCACAAGGTCACGATCATGCCGCGCGGTTGGGCGGGCGGTCTGACCTGGCAGCTGCCTGAGCACGACAAGCACTACGCCTACAAGGACACGATGCTCGAAGAGGTCGCGATTCTGTTCGGTGGCCGTGCGGCAGAAGAGGTGTTCCTGGGCGCGATGAGTACTGGTGCCTCCAACGACTTCGAGCGCGCCACCAAGATGGCCCGCGATATGGTGACGCGCTATGGCATGAGCGACGCGCTCGGCACCATGGTCTACGTTGATACGGAACAGGATGGTTTCTTCGGCCGTATGGCATCGAAGACGGTGTCCGAGGCGACGCAGCAGAAGGTGGATTCGGAAATTCGCCGGATCGTGGATGAACAGTACGCCCTGGCCAAGGGGCTGTTGGAAGCGAATCGCGAGAAGGTTGAAGCCATGACCGCCGCGCTGCTCGAGTGGGAAACCATCGACGCCGATCAGGTCAACGACATCATGGACGGCAAGCCGCCGCGCCCGCCGCGCTACGGCTCGACCGGTGGTGGCAGCACCCCGCCGGGTGGTGGCACGCCGGCTGGCGTGACCCCGGGCAACGTGCCTGCCACGGCCTGATGATGACGCGTTGATTTGTCGCTCTGGCAGCGACGCAGAAGAGCCGGTGCAAGCGCACCGGCTTTTTTGTTGGCGCTTTCTGGTATGCCTGGCGTAGCATTCCGGTCCTGCGCAGCATTTCCATCAATCTATCTTGTCCGCTTCCATTTCCACCACAACGCACTTCCAGTGTGGACGTTTCCGTTACGTGCGCGATCGGCGTCCCCTGGTCATGGGCATTCTCAACGTCACGCCCGATTCGTTCTCCGACGGGGGGCAACATGCCACGCGCGATACAGCCTTGCGCCACGCTGAGAGACTGATCGCCGAAGGCGTGGACATGATCGACATCGGGGGCGAATCGAGTCGTCCGGGTGCCGAGCCGCTGAGCCTGCAGGCCGAGTTGGACCGCGTGATGCCCCTCGTCGAGGCGCTGCGCGAATGCGGCAAACCGCTGTCCATTGATACTTACAAGCCCGAAGTGATGAGGGCCACGCTGGACGNCGGCGCCGATCTGATCAACGACATATGGGGCTTCCGCCGGCCGGGCGCGATCGAGGCAGTAGCCAAGGGCAACGCGGGCCTGTGCGTCATGCACATGCAGCGCGATCCGGAAACGATGCAGGAAGCGCCCAGCTATGCGGACGTGATGGGCGAGGTGGAGACCTTCCTGCGCTCGCAGACGGAGGCATTGATGGCCGCAGATGTGGCCGCCGAGCGTATCTCGCTCGATCCGGGATTTGGCTTTGGCAAAACGCCGGATCACAATCTCACCATGCTCAATCGCTTGGCGGAGTTCAATCGGATCGGTTTGCCGCTGCTCGTCGGTTTATCGCGCAAATCGACGCTTGGCGCTGTGCTGGGTGGCAAACCGCCGGCCGAGCGCGTGACCGCCAGTGTGGCGGCAGCGCTGCTGGCCGCAGAGCGGGGCGCGTTCATCGTGCGTGTGCACGACGTACAACCGACGGTGGAAGCGATTCAACTCTGGTGGGCTATGCGCCACGAACGGGTGAATCCGCCAGTGGCCTGAGAGCCGTCCCGGCCTCACGCGGCTGGGGGTCAAGCGAATAGAGGATTGTCCGGCGATGGCCGGCGCCTTACAAACAAATAAAGAAACATTCTCCAGGAGAGATTCCCAATGTCCAGGAAGTATTTCGGCACCGACGGCATCCGTGGGCGTGTCGGTGAAAGCCCGATCACGCCGGATTTCGTGTTGCGCCTTGGTTATGCAGCAGGCCGCGTGCTGGCCCACGGCGGAGAGGCGCATGGCCATGGCCGTCCCACCGTGCTGATCGGCAAGGACACGCGCCTGTCGGGCTACATGCTGGAGGCTGCGTTGGAAGCGGGCTTTACCGCAGCCGGTGTCGACGTTCTGATGAGCGGGCCACTGCCCACGCCCGGTGTGGCGTATCTCACGCGTGCGCTGCGGCTGTCGGCGGGTGTGGTGATTTCTGCATCACATAACCCGTATTACGACAACGGCATCAAGTTCTTCTCGGCCACCGGCGATAAGCTGCCGGACGAAACCGAGTTGCAGATCGAGGCCGAGTTGGAAAAACCGATGGTGTACGCGGCCTCAGACGCGCTGGGCCGAGCCCGTCGTATCGAGGATGCTGCTGGTCGTTACATCGAGTTCTGCAAGAGCACGTTCCCCAGCGATTTGAACCTGTTCGGTATGAAGGTCGTGCTGGACAGCGCGCATGGCGCGGCCTATCACATCGCGCCGCACGTCTTCCATGAGTTGGGTGCGGACGTCGTGTCGATCGGTAACCAGCCGAATGGCCGCAATATCAACGACGGCTATGGCGCGACAGCGCCGGGCAAGTTGGTCGAGGCCACGCGCGAGCATGGTGCCGACATTGGCCTGGCCTTCGACGGCGATGCCGACCGCCTGCAGGTGGTGGACCGCAATGGCCGCCTCTACAACGGGGACGAACTGCTTTACGTGATGGTGCAGGCGCGCCGTGCGGCAGGTCAGGCGGTGCCGGGTGCGGTCGGCACGCTCATGACCAATCTTGCTGTGGAGCTGGCGCTCAAGGCGCAGGGCGTTAAATTCGTGCGCGCCAAGGTGGGTGACCGCTACGTGCTGGAAGAGCTGAAGAAGAATGGTTGGCTGCTGGGCGGCGAAGGGTCAGGCCACTTGCTCTGCCTGGACAAGCACAGCACCGGCGACGGCATCATTTCGGCACTGCAGGTGCTTGCGGCATTGCGTCGCAGTGGCCAGACGCTGGACCAGATGCTGGACGGCGTGCGCCTATTCCCGCAAAAGCTCATCAACGTGCGGGTCGAAAAGGGCTTCGACTGGAAGTCGCACGCTGGCTTGCAAGCGGCGCTGAAGACCAGCGAAGCTGAGCTTGACGGCAAGGGGCGCGTGTTGATTCGCCCGTCGGGTACGGAGCCGGTCGTTCGCGTGATGGTGGAAGCGCAGGATGCTGAACTGGCCAACCAACACGCGGAGCGTCTTGCAGCGACGTTGCAGTAAGTTCTTGCTCGATCGAATATGTAAGTAAAAAAAGCGGCCTGCGGGCCGCTTTTTTTATGCGCAGAGGTCGACTTTCGTGCCTTGCAGGTCAGTTATGAGAAGTTTTCGTGTTGTCACAGAACTGTCATTCAAGCCGCCTAAAGTTCGGATGTCAAAAATCTGTCATCGCTCAACCGCTCCTCTGGAGAACTCATGAAACTGGTCAAATCCGCAATCGCTGGCGTGGCCGCGCTGGCTTTCGCTGGTGCCGCATTTGCTGTTGACATCACTGGCGCAGGCGCAACATTCCCGGCACCCGTCTACAACAAGTGGGCGGCCGACTACAACAAGGCGACCCAAACCAAGGTGAACTACCAAGGTATCGGCTCGTCGGGTGGCATCAAGCAGATCACTGCCAAGACCGTCGACTTCGGTGCATCGGACATGCCGCTGAAGGACGAAGAGCTGGCCAAGGATGGTCTGATCCAGTTTCCGACCGTGATTGGCGGCGTGGTGCCTGTGATCAACCTGCCGGGCGTGAAGCCGGGCGAGCTGACGCTGAACGGCCAATTGCTGGGTGACATCTACCTGGGCAAGATCAAGAAGTGGAATGATCCGGCCATCGCCAAGCTGAATCCGAAGGCCAAGCTGCCGGACCAGGACATCCTGGTGGTGCGCCGTGCTGACGGTTCGGGCACCTCGTTCATCTTCACGAATTACCTGTCGAAGGTGAACACCGAGTGGAAGAGCAAGGTTGGCGAAGGCACGACCGTGAACTGGCCGACCGGTACGGGTGGCAAGGGCAACGAAGGCGTGGCCGCTTTCGTGCAGCGTCTGGGTGGTGCAGTGGGCTACGTTGAGTACGCCTACGCCAAGCAGAACAAGATGACGTACGTGAACCTGCAGAACAAGTCGGGTGCCACCGTGCAACCGACCGCTGAAGCGTTCAAGGCCGCAGCTGCCGGCGCCGAGTGGAGCAAGTCGTACTACCAGATCCTGACGGACGAGCCGGGCAAGGATGCATGGCCGATCGCTGGTGCGACGTTCATCCTGCTGCACAAGACGCAAGCCAAGCCGGAGCAGGGCGCTGAAGTCATGAAGTTCTTCGACTGGGCCTATAAGGGTGGCGACGACGCTGCCAAGGGCCTGGACTACGTGCCGCTGCCGGACGCTGTGAAGAACCAGATCCGTGCGACGTGGAAGTCGAGCGTGAAGGATGCATCGGGCAAGGTTGTCTACAACCACTGATCGTTGCCTGCTGCATAAAGGCTCGTAAGTAGGTGCAGCACAAGGTGCGGGCGGGCGGTAAGAATTGGCCGTCCGCACCATTTCAAATGCTTCTTTCACGGCTGACCGGTTTCCCTCATGGCCACGCTCTCTGATTCCTCTGGCGCTTCCCGTATGCGAGCACCCAGCCGCCTCGGCGACCTGGTGTTCGGCGGTCTGACCCGCCTTGCCGCAATCGTTACGCTGTTACTGCTGGGCGGCATCATCATCTCGCTCATCATCAGCTCCTGGCCCACGATTCAGAAATTCGGCCTGTCGTTCCTGTGGAATTCGGAGTGGGATCCTCCCTCCGATATTTATGGCGCGCTGGTGCCCGTCTACGGCACTTTGGTCACGTCGCTGATCGCGCTCATCATTGCCGTGCCTGTGAGCTTCGGCATTGCNCTGTTCNTGACCGAGCTGTCGCCGGCNTGGCTGCGTCGACCGCTAGGTACCGCCATCGAGCTGCTNGCTGCAGTGCCGTCCATCGTGTACGGCATGTGGGGTCTGCTCGTGTTTGCGCCGATCTTCGGTGANTACTTTCAAAAGCCGCTGGCCGCGACCGTCGGCAAGATNCCGGTCATCGGNGCGCTGTTCCAGGGTGCGCCGATTGGTATCGGCCTGCTGTGCGCCGGGGTGATCCTGGCGATCATGATCATTCCGTACATCTCGGCGGTGATGCGCGATGTGTTTGAAATCACGCCGACGCTGCTTAAGGAGTCCGCCTACGGGGTGGGCTGCACGACGTGGGAGGTCATGTGGAACGTCGTGCTGCCGTACACCAAGGCGGGTGTGATCGGCGGTGTGATGCTTGGCTTGGGGCGCGCCCTGGGCGAGACCATGGCCGTGACGTTCGTGATCGGCAACACCAACCTGCTGTCCGATCCGTCGTTGTTCTCGCCGGGTAACAGCATCACGTCGGCGCTGGCCAATGAATTTGCGGAAGCAGGCCAGGGTCTGCACACCGCGGCGCTCATGGAGCTGGGCTTGATCCTGTTCGTCATCACGTTCATCGTGCTGGCGGCGTCCAAGTTGCTGCTTCTGCGCCTGCAGAAGGGCGAGGGTCAAAAGTGAACCAACGCGATCTGCCTGACGCTATGAGACCCAACACCATGCGTACGTCTTCCATTCCTGCCGTCCGCGCCGACTCTGAAAAGATCAAGGCACGCCTGCAGGCCCGCCGCCGCAACATCAACGGGATTGCGCTTGCGCTGTCGCTGGCTGCCATGGCCTTCGGCCTGGTGTGGCTGGCATGGATTCTGTGGACCACGCTCTCGCTGGGTGTGGGCGGCTTGTCGATGTCGCTCTTCACGGAGATGACGCCGGCGCCCAACACGCCAGGAGGCGGCCTCGCCAACGCCATCGCAGGGTCGCTCCTGCTGGTGGGCATGGCTACGCTGGTCGGCACACCCCTGGGCATCATGGCCGGCATCTATCTGGCCGAGTACGGCAAGACTTCGCCGCTGGCGAGCGCCACGCGTTTCATCAATGACATCCTGCTGTCGGCACCGTCCATCGTGATCGGCCTGTTCGTGTATGCCGTCGTGGTGGCCCGCGTGCAGCACTTCTCGGGGATTGCCGGCGTGCTTGCGCTGGCGCTGCTGCAGATTCCGATCGTGGTGCGCACCACCGAGAACATGCTGAACCTGGTGCCCAACGCGATGCGTGAAGCTGCCATGGCGCTTGGCACGCCCAAGTGGAAGATGATCCTGTCGATTACGTTGAAGGCGTCGTATGCCGGCGTGATTACTGGTGTGTTGCTGGCCGTGGCCCGCATTGCCGGCGAAACCGCGCCGCTGCTCTTCACCGCGCTGAACAACCAGTTCTGGAGCTTGGATCTGAATCAGCCGGTTGCCACGCTGCCGACCGTGATCTTCAAGTTTGCGATGAGCCCGTTCCCCGAGTGGCAGCAATTGGCCTGGGCCGGGGTATTCCTGATTACGTTGGGTGTGCTGGGGCTGAATGTCCTCGCGCGTGCCTTGTTCACCAAGAAATGATCATGACTGCTACGTCCCTCGAAGTGCGCACGCAAAGCCCGAAGATCGATGTTCGCGACCTGAACTTCTACTACGGCAAGTTCCACGCGTTGAAGAACATCTCGCTGCAGATTCCCGAAAAGCAGGTGACTGCGTTCATCGGCCCGTCGGGCTGCGGCAAGTCGACGCTGCTGCGTACGTTCAACAAGATGTACGCGCTGTATCCGGAGCAGCGGGCCGAAGGGCAGATCAACATGGACGGCGAGAACCTGCTGACCTCGCGCATGGACATCGCGCTGCTGCGTGCCAAGGTCGGCATGGTGTTTCAGAAGCCGACGCCGTTCCCGATGTCGATCTACGACAACATCGCTTTCGGTGTGAAGTTGTTCGAGCGTCTGTCGCGCTCTGAGATGGACGATCGCGTGGAATGGGCGCTGACCAAGGCCGCGCTGTGGAACGAAGTGAAGGACAAGCTCAACCAGTCGGGTTACGGCCTGTCGGGCGGTCAGCAGCAGCGTCTGTGTATCGCACGCGGCATTGCCATCCGCCCCGAAGTGCTGCTGCTGGATGAACCGTGCTCGGCGCTCGACCCGATTTCCACGGGCAAGATCGAAGAGCTGATCGCTGAACTGAAGGACGACTACACGGTCGTCATCGTCACGCATAACATGCAGCAAGCGGCGCGTTGCTCTGACTACACGGCGTACATGTATCTGGGTGAGTTGATCGAATTCGGCGATACCGAAAAGATCTTCATCAAGCCGCAGCGCAAAGAAACCGAAGACTACATTACCGGCCGCTTCGGCTGACCTGCAACAACGCTGAAGCTGAAGCGACAAGGAGAAACCGATGTCTGAGAAGCATCTGTCATCGCAGTTTGATACCGACCTGACCTCGATCAGCACCAAGGTGCTGCAGATGGGCGGGCTGGTGGAAGCGCAAATTGCACGCGCCATGCGCGCGCTGGCCAACTTCGACACCGCCATGTGCGATCAGGTCATGGCCGTGGAGCTGGAAATCAATGCGCTCGAGATCGAGATCGACAGCGATTGCAACAACATCATCGCGCGCCGCCAGCCAACCGCACGTGACCTGCGTTTGGTGATGGCAATCTCGAAAACCATCACCAACCTTGAGCGTGCCGGCGACGAAGCCGAGAAGATCGCCAAGCGCACCAAGCGCATCATGCAGGACCCGTCGGCACATGCGTTGAACTACGCTGGTGTGGAGCGCTCGGGCGAGATGGCCGCGACCATTCTGCGTCACGCGCTGGACGCATTCGCGCGTCTGGATACCGCTGCCGCCGTGTCGATCCTGCAGGAAGACAAGGCCATCGATGAGGAGTTCCGCGGCTTCATGCGCGAACTCATCACGTACATGATGGAGAACCCGCGCACGATTTCGGTGGCGCTGGATCTGCTGTTCATTGCCAAGGCTATTGAGCGTATTGGCGATCACGCCAAGAACATCGCCGAGTTTATTATCTACATCGTCAAGGGCACCGACGTCCGGCACGCTTCACGCGAGACGCTGGAACGCGAGATCCTTGGCGAAGGCGAATAAAAGGCAGGACTGGAGACGTGAGCATGCCGAGCAGTATTCTCGTCGTAGAAGACGAACCGGCGATCGCTGAACTGATCGCCGTCAACCTGCAGCACGCAGGGCATTACCCGATCCGCGCGTACAACGCCGAGCAGGCGTTGTCGTTGATGAGCGATGTGTTGCCCGACCTCGTTCTGCTCGATTGGATGCTGCCGGGCAAGTCGGGCGTGATGTTCGCCAAGGANCTGCGCGCCAACGAGCGCACGCGCCAGATCCCGATCATCATGCTGACGGCCCGCAGCGAAGAGCAGGACAAGATCATGGGCCTGGACAGTGGCGCGGACGATTACGTCACGAAGCCGTTCTCGCCCAAGGAATTGCTGGCCCGCATCAAGGCCGTGCTGCGCCGCCGCGCGCCGCAGCTGACCGATGACGTGGTGGCAATCAACGGCCTGAAGCTGGACCCGGCCACGCACCGTGTAACGGCTACGAACCTCGAGGCAGAAAACCCGATCAAGCTGGACCTCGGTCCGACGGAGTTCCGACTGCTGCATTTCCTGATGACGCATCCGGAGCGCGTGCACAGCCGCTCGCAGCTGCTTGATCAGGTGTGGGGCGACCATGTGTTCGTGGAAGAGCGCACGGTGGACGTGCACATCAAGCGTCTGCGTGCAGCGCTCGCTCCGGGTGGCTATAGCAACATGATCGAAACCGTGCGCGGCAGCGGCTATCGCCTGGCGCGCAATCCGGGGCAATAACGCATCCCTCAGACGAACGCGCGCGTGGTTTTTTCCCTCGCGCGTTCACGCGCCCGTCGCGGTCCAGCGCTTAGAATGCCTTCATGAACGTCTTCTGGACCCGCTTTGCCGTCTTTGCCGCCCTCATGGGCATCGTCGCGGCATGCTTGTATCTCTTCGTCGACCATGTCGTTGCACTGGCCGTTCTCAGTGCAATGTTGTTGGCGATGCTCCTGTATTACGTCTATCAGATCCAACGCCTGTGGCGCGTGCTGGACTCGCCGGCCTATGGCGAGATCCCCAGCGCGTTGGGCCTGTGGGGCGAGGTCTACTACCGCCTGCACCGGTTGATGAAGGGCTGGCGCACGCAGGTGCTGCAGGTCGAGCAACAGCACAGCCGCTTCATCCAGGCCATTCAGGCTTCGCCCAACGGCGTGCTCATGCTTGACGGCGAAGACCAGATCGAATGGTGCAACGCGGTGGCTGAAGAGCACTTTGGCCTCTCTGCCAGGCGCGATCTGCGCCAACGTATTACCCACCTGATCCGTCGGCCGGAGTTCGTGCGCTACCTTGCGCGCGGCGAGTTCGAGGAGCCGCTCACCATGCATGACGTGGGCCCGCACAAACAAAGCATCATCTCCGCCCAGATCTTGCCGTATGGCGAAGACCGCAAGCTGCTGGTGTCGCAGGACATCACCAAGCTGGAGAACACCGAAGCGATGCGCCGCGATTTCGTGGCCAACGTCTCGCACGAGTTGAAGACGCCGCTGACCGTGCTCTCGGGTTTTCTGGAGACGGTGCGCGACCTTCCTCTGCCGGAAGAAGACAAGAAGCGCTACCTGGACATGATGCATACGCAAGCCATGCGCATGCAGCACCTGGTGGAAGACTTGTTGGCGCTCGCCACACTGGAGGGGAATTCCGAGCCGCCGTCATTGGCGCCGGTGCCGATGCAGCGCATGATGCTGCAGCTCCAGCACGATATCGAAGCGCTCTCTGCGGGCCGGCACACCGTCAGCATGACGTGCGACCCCGCCGTGAGCGTGTGCGGCGCCGAGCTTGAATTGCTTTCCGCGTTCAGCAACCTGGCGTCCAACGCAGTGCGCTATACGCCCGATGGCGGCACGATCCGCCTCGATTGGGGCGTGCGGGACGGCCACGCGGTGTACTCAGTCACTGACACGGGGATCGGCATCGCGCCCGAGCATATTCCGCGTCTGACCGAGCGCTTCTATCGGGTGGACCGCAGCCGTTCACGCGACACCGGCGGCACCGGGCTGGGCTTGGCCATTGTCAAGCACGTGCTGTCACGCCACGGTGGAGAACTGCAGGTGACCAGCGAGCACGGCAAGGGCAGCACCTTCCGCGCCGTGTTCCCGCCGGAGCGCACGGTGGTGCGCAGCGCCAGCGTTACCGATGAGCGTGTCGCCTGATCACCGGTTTTCTCCATCCCTTGATCCAATGAAAAACGCACGCTGTTGAGCGTGCGTTTTCGTTTGCCGGCAGGCGGCCGGATCAGCCTGCGGAGATCTCCACCGGAGCGCGCACCGTCGGTTCCGCAGCCGTTGCCGCCGCCACTGCGGCAGCCGTCTCCGCCGCTGCAGCGGCCTGCGGCGAGAAGTGGTTCAGCAGTTCCAATTGGCTGATGCGCACGTGCTTGCCACGCGTCTGACGCTGCACGTAGCGGCCATCCTGTTGCATGACCCACGCCGACGCGTTATCGCGCAGATGCACCTGCAGACTTTCCCTGATGACGCGCGCCTTGAGCTTGCGGTCGAGCACGGGGAAGGCCACTTCGACACGGCGGAACAGGTTGCGGTCCATCCAGTCGGCGCTGGAAAGATAGACGACTTCCTCGCCGCCAGCATGGAAGTAATAGACGCGGTGGTGCTCCAGGAAACGCCCAACGACGGAGCGCACGCTGATGTTTTCCGACAGCCCAGGCACGCCCGGCTTGAGGGCACACACGCCGCGCACGATCAAGTCGACTTTCACGCCCGCGCGCGATGCCTTGTATAGCTCGTCGATGATGGCCGGTTCCAGTAGCGCATTCATCTTGCCGATGATGCGCGCACGTTTGCCAGCACGAGCGGCACGTGCTTCGGCCCGGATGTGCTCGATCAGGTTGTCGTGCATCGTGAACGGCGAGTGCCATAAATGATGCAGCTTGACCTGCGCGCCCGTGCCTGTCAGCAACTGGAACACGTGATGCACGTCTTCGCAGATCTGCTCGTTGGCGGTCATGAGGCCGAAGTCGGTGTAGAGGCGGGCGGTCTTGGGGTGGTAATTTCCCGTGCCCAGATGTGCGTAGCGGCGCAGCTTGACGGTCTTGCCCTTGCCGGACACCTCACGGCGCACCACCAGCAGCATCTTTGCGTGACACTTGTGGCCCACCACGCCATACACGACATGGGCGCCGGCCGATTCAAGCTGGTCCGCCCAGTTGATGTTCGTCTCTTCGTCAAAGCGCGCGAGCAGTTCGACGACGACAGTCACTTCCTTGCCGTTGTGCGCTGCTTTGATGAGCGCTTCCATTACCGTGGATTCGTTGCCGGTACGGTAGACAGTCTGCTTGATGGCGACCACGTCGGGGTCGCGCGCAGCTTGCTGCAGCAGTTCGAGCACGGGGGTGAAGCTCTCGTACGGATGGTGCAGCAGGATGTCGCCCTGGCGGATGGCGTCGAACACGTTCGAGCTGTTAGCCACCTGCCTGACCGTCGCTGGCACGTGCGGCGGGTACTTCAGCACCGGCTTGTCGACCATGTCAGGCACCTGCAGCAGGCGCACGAGGTTCACCGGGCCCTTGACGCGGTAGCAGTCCGTTTCGGCTAGACCGAACTCCTGCAGCAGGCGTAGTGCCAATGCCGGCGATGTGTCATGAGCGATTTCCAGGCGTACCGCGTCGCCAAAGTGACGGGTTGAAAGTTCGCCCTGCAGCGCTTCGCGCAAGTCCGTGATTTCATCTTCCGACACGAACAGGTCGGAGTTGCGTGTTACGCGGAATTGGTAGCAGCCGTGTACGTCGATCTGCGGGAACAGTTCGTGCACAAAGCCTTGCATGAACGACGAGAGCAGCACGAACCCATACGGATAGCCTGACAGCTCCGGCGGCATCTGCACAAGCCGGGGGAGGGCGCGTGGCGCCTGCACGATGGCCAGTTCAGCCTCGCGGCCGAAGGCATCCTTGCCCGACAGCTCGATGATGAAGTTCAGGCTTTTGTTGAGCACGCGCGGGAAGGGGTGTGCCGGGTCCAGCGCCATCGGCGTCAGGATGGGCACCAGTTCGCGCTGGAAGAAATTGCGGCACCAGGCGCGCTGGGCTTCATTCCAGTTGGTAGTCATATGGAAGAAGACGCCTTCCTTCTCCAGCAGGGGCAGGATCTCGTCCTGCAACATGGCATACTGTTGCGCGACCAGCTGCCGCACCCGCTCCGAAACCACGCCAAATGCCTGCTGCACCGACAGCCCGTCGGGCGTGACCGACGAAGGGTTGTCGCGCATCTGCTCCTTCAATCCGGCAATGCGGATTTCAAAGAACTCATCGAGATTGCTCGACACGATGCAGATGAATTTCAGCCGCTCCATCAGCGGCACACCCGGGTCAGCGGCCTGGGCGAGCACACGGGCGTTGAATTCCAGGATGCCCAGTTCGCGATTGAGCAGATCGCCCGCGGGCAATGTCGACATGTTGTGTTCAGACGGATGACGATCCGGCCACTTTTTCATAGTTCGGTGTCAAATTTGTGACACATTGGATTTGTCACGTTCGGGACACAATAAAGACATATTTTGTTGCGCATTGTTTCGAACGACAATACTCCGCGCCCCTGATTCTGCTCCTCAACCGTTTTCATTCATGAGTCCCACCCCCCGTCTGCTGGCTGCTGTCGACATGGGCTCCAACAGCTTTCGGCTGATGATCGGCCGCGTCGACGAAACCCCTGGTGGCACCCAGATATTCCAGGTTGATGCGCTGCGCGAGCCGGTCCGTTTGGCCGCTGGGCTTACGCAAGATAAATACCTGGATCAGCCTGCCCGTCGGCGCGGCGTCGATGCCTTGCGCCGCTTTGGCGATCGCTTGCGCGATTTTGCCCCCGAGCATGTGCGCGCCGTGGCCACCAACACTTTGCGCGTGGCCAAGAACGCGCAGGAATTCTTGATCGAGGCGGAAGCCGCTCTGGGGTTCCCCATCGAGGTGATTGCGGGCCGCGAAGAAGCTCGGCTGATCTATCTCGGTGCATCGCATGACGCACCGGCGTGCCAGGGCAACCGGCTCGTCGTCGATATCGGCGGTGGCTCCACGGAGTTCATCATCGGCAATGGCTACAAGCCCAAGCTGATGGAGTCGCTGTATATCGGTTGTGTTTCGCATAGCCGGCATTTCTTCCCCAACGGCAACGTTGATGAATACGCGATGAAGCAAGCCGAGCTGGCTGCGCGTCGCGAAATCCAGGTGCTCGTGCAGCAGTACCGCACGGCTGGCTGGAACCAGGCCGTGGGGTCTTCGGGTACGGCACGTGCGCTGGCTGAGCTGATCGAGCTGAACGGCTTCAATGACAAGAGCAACGAGCACGGCATCACGCGCGAAGGGCTCGAGCGTCTGAAACGCGCGCTCGTCAAGTCGGAGAACACCAATCGTCTGAAGCTCAACGGCCTGAAGTCGGACCGGATTCCGGTGCTGCCGGGCGGCCTGTCGATCATGCTCGGCGTGTTTGCCGAGCTCGATGTTGATCGTATGGATGTGACCGACGGCGCCTTGCGCCTGGGCGTGCTGTATGACCTGCTCGGCCGTACCCATCATGAAGACATGCGCACGGTGACGATTGAGCAGTTCATGCGCCGCTACAGCGTTGACCGCGCGCAGGCGAGCCGTGTCCGCGATGCGGCGACGGCGCTTTTGTCGCAGTTTCCCGATCCGCCCGATGAGCGCCGCGAAGATAATCTCGCGCTGCTGGGTTGGGCGGCAAACCTGCATGAGATCGGCATGAGCATCTCGCACAGCGGGTACCACAAGCACTCGGCGTACATCGCCAGCCATGCCGATATGCCGGGCTTCTCCAAGACCGATCAGGCGCGCCTCGCGACGCTGCTGCTGGGTCACGCCGGCAAGCTTGGCAAACTGTCGGGCGGCGGAAAGTTCCTCGATTGGCGGATGCTGTTCAGCCTGCGTCTGGCGTTCGTGCTGTGCCGTCGTCGGGGAGCGATGCAGTTGCCCGGCCTGCGCGTGCGCCACAGCGAAGGCGAACTGAATGAAGGCGGTTTCGAGGTCGAGCTGCCCAAGAGTTGGATCGAGCAGAATCCGCTGGTGGAATACAGCCTGGCGAAAGAAGCCGATGAGTGGCAGCGCATCGGCCGCCGCTACAAAGTGGTGTACGTGTAAATCGCCTTGCTGCATCCCACGCAAAACGGCCCGGAGTGACCCGGGCCGTTTTGTTTTGCGTGGTGCCGTTCGGAGCGATCTCAGCCGCGCAGGAAGTGGCGCGCGTAGCGCGGATTGATGTCCGACAGACGCAGCAGCGTGAGGAAATCGGCGACGTTGAAATCAGGGTCCCACGCCGGTGCGCCGCAGATGCGTGCGCCCAGGCGCAGATAGCCCTTCACGAGCGCAGGCGGCTCGACTTCGAGATCCTGGTTCAGTTCGTCCACCGGCAGCGCCACGCGCGGGAAGGCGTGGTACTCGATCGGTGCGAGCGAGCCATCGTCGACGAAGCTGCGATACAGGCTTGCAGCAAAGTGACCGCCATCGCCCATCGACACGCTTGCGCAGCCCAGCATCGATTCGAAGCCGTAGCGCTGCATGTATTCGCCCAGACCGGCCCACAGCGCCATGATGACGCTGCCCGAGCGGTAGTCGCGGTGCACGCACGAGCGGCCAAGCTCCACCATCTTCGGGCGCAGGTGCGTCAGGCGCACGAGGTCGAATTCGGATTCGGAATACAGGCAACCGATCTGCTTGGCGGCGTCCGGGCGCAGCACGCGATAGGTGCCCACCACGCGCAGCGTCTTCTGGTCGCGCACGATCAGGTGGTCGCACACGGCGTCGAACATGTCGACGTCCAGTTCGGTATGGGCCGAGGGCAGGCGAGCGCCCATTTCTTCGGCAAACACCTTGTAGCGCAGGCGCTGTGCTTCGGTCACTTCATCCTGATGGCGCGCCCACGAAACGGCCAGAACAGGCTTGTCACGCGCCGGAACAGCGTCGGGTGAGCGAGGAAGGCCCCTCCGTGCGTTGCCCAGATTCAGGCTCGGCAGTGCGTCAATCAATGGCTGGGTGGGCGTCGGCAGGTCTCGCATTCGTGGATCCCCAAGGGTGGATTTCGAGGCGATTCTAGAGACGCTGCGTGACAGATCCGCGACAAAAGCGTGTCAATCGTGACCGTTGCGTGAATTTTGCGTGGCGATGCTATGACGAGGGCGATGTGTCACACCAGATCGGGATTGACCACCGCGCGCAGCACGGTCTGCGCTTCGTCTTCGCGCATGCGGCGGCAGAGCCACCACACGCCGGCTTTCTTCACGCTCCAGTCCATTTCCACGCCCGCGATGAGCAAGCTGGCAAGGCGGCCCAGCCACGGCTGATGGCCGACCAGCAGCAGATTCTTATTGGACGGCCAGTCCAATGCATCGAGGATCGCGCTGACATCGGCTCCAGGCGCCAGCGCGGTCAGCGTGTGGAAATGTTCGGTGAGGGCGCGCGCAGTCTGCTGCGTACGTACAGCGGGGCTGGCGAGTATGAGTGTGTCTTCCGGCAGGCGAGGGCGCAACCAATGGGCCATCTTCTCGGCCTGCTTGTGACCGCGCTTGGTGAGTTCTCGCTGGAGATCGGTGTTGCGCTGGATGCGCAAGGATGCGGCCACGTCTTCGGCTTCAGCGTGGCGCCACAGGATGAGGTTCATGGGGAAAGTCGGTGGCATTGCGTGATGCGGACGCTGTCTTTATAGCATCGTCAGATGACACC